>Ga0214543_1012534_pt1 | contig 11220 bp, 7 predicted proteins | sample CNSS2metaG_FD_160094 | JGI IMG/M metagenome (GOLD analysis project Ga0214543, IMG submission 160094) | Root nodule microbial communities from cowpea collected in UCLA plant growth center, Los Angeles, California, USA - CNSS2 | ecosystem: Host-associated > Plants > Roots > Nodule | place: USA...
CAACGATATTACTTTAAAAAAAAAAAAAAAGCAAAACTGGTCTGGAGAAGACGATTTCACCCTAACATCATCATTCTCCATAACGACTTGACCCAATTTAAAAAAAGAAAAAAATTAACAGACCCTATTTTACAATTTTCTAGTCAAAGGGACACTGAAATACAAAAAAGCCAACAAAAACATACTATAACTCTTCCATTAACAAAATACTAACTAAACAAAAAAAAAATAATTTGAAGACTAAGAGAAGAAAAAGGAGATACCTTACGAGCATAAACGTGAGAAAGAGTAGCTCCCCAACCTTCATAATAGCTATATTGAACAATGGAAGAACCAAACAACACAAACTGTTGCCTCGATGGTCCTATCATCTTTCTTCCTCTTTCACTTTCTCAACCACAAACACAAACCAAATACGATGTTGCTGAGAATATATGCACGTTGTAGTTACCCGCGTTTTAGGCTTTTTATATAAAAAAAAATCATCCAAAACCAAAATCATGTGGTAGCAATGCACTATCAATGGGAGCCAGCTCAGATCTAAATAAAGACCAATCATTAGAGGATTTTAAAAAGGAGTAGGTACAATTTTATACATGCGTACAAGGAATTCAAAATTTAGAACAGGAACACCTGAACATTTTTAAAGTTTTGTTTTTAAAACTAGTTCAACGTGTGATACAGTACTTTAAATTTGTAACAAAAATTAGTGAAACTAAGTTGTTTTATTGAATTTGAAAATGTGCAATTTGTGATTTTCTTAACAAATTAATTATCTTCAAACAAATTTTCAATAAACAAAGATTGATTTTGATTATGATCGTTATAATAATTGATTGTGTACATAATTAAATATTAAATAATTTAACTTTTACAGTTGTTTCGAACAAACTTTTAATAGGTTTACATAGATTAATTAAAATCTTGTCATATCGTGAAACACGTTACGTAGATTAAAATAATCGACTTAGTTTAATGTCCTAGAATTCATTTACCTAGAAGGGTTCTTCTTTTAGTGTCCTACAATTGCAATGCCAATTGGCTCAATCAAAGTGCAATTATAGTCACCATTTCATTCCACTCAAGGTGAGAAAATCCAGTGATAAACGATGCATATGTGAACTAAGAACAAAAAACTTTTAGTTTGTATACGGTTCTTATTTCCTGTTATTCTGTGATTCTTGCTTCAACTCTATTCCCATTGCAGAGTTTCAAAGAGGGAACTGACATTGACATTGTTTCCATCAGGGCCAATTGGATCATAAGGTGAATCTTCTCCATATTCAGTTGGCATTGACCTCCATTGCAGGCTTGGTTCCCACTCTGCTTCTTTGATGACCTTCAATATCTCTCTTACAACCACATTGCTCCCCTCAACACTAAGATGAATTCCATCCTCCCTATCAAACACCATTCAAAAAAATGAAGGATGAGAAGATTTGAATCTCCTCTATTAAGGTGCATGTCACTATGAATGAACTACTCAACACAATGAGGTTATGAAGATTTGAACCAAGAATGCATACTTACGTGAAGTAAACATCTCTCCAGTCACCCCGGTTCTGGAGTAAAGACCACATATTAATGGCCTTGATATTCATCTCACGGCACAGCTCCAAAAGTGCTTCTGAATATATTCGACAAGATTCGTTTGTTCTTAATTGCTGACCCGGCAGCAAACTGGTTTAAAGTCCAAAATTTTGCTCATCAGAGTCTAATTTAGAAATAAGTTCCAAAAAAAGAAAAGAAAAATCAAAGGAAATAAGAATGTTAATATATATCAAGTCTAGTTCATTACTTCTATGGATCAATTCTTTGTATGTAGTTCTCTGTCTTTCATCTTTTGTGAATTTATTAAAATGGAATAGCAGTTAGATTGAAACGAAAACCTGTCTCCGGTAAGGTTTGCCTCATTAACAGGAGGTGCAGTGAGAAATATGATGCGAGTCTTCTTTGAAAGGCTCTGGCAATCACAAGGATTTGTGTCAAACAAACATGATAGTAATAATTAAAAGGTAAAAAGATGGGAATTATGTAAAAATACTTGAAGGGTGAAGGGTTACTTTCATGTGGTAATAAGAAAGGAGAAATGTGTTGCTTTACCTTCAGATGGGCACCTATCTTTCTCATGTTTTCTATGTATTCTTGGAGAGGTACATGTTGACCACGGCCACTTGGATGAGGAAGAAGAGAATCGTTACCACCAAAGTACACAATAACCAATGATGGTTGCTGAGTGGCATTCTATGTTAAAGAAGATGACACAGATCAGAACCTTAGAAAAAACGCTATGAATTCTGATAATTGAGTAGTTCATTTTAATACGCTGTAAAATTCAGAAGATAACATGCGGATATCTTGTGCCAAGATTTTTCACATCATTAAGTACCATTCTCCATTTCCAAGGTGTCATTTCTTTCTCAATGACCACAAATAGAATAAGCAGTTTTTTTAACATTCGTGATGGAAGGACAAAAGATTCACGTTGAAGATGAAGATAGAAGAGGAAATGTGAATCAAAATATGAGAAAGATTATTGGTACCTTTGGGAAAATTTCGGCCAGAACTTGCACAGCACGCCTTGAATTCCAGCCAGAATATCCTCGCAGAATAACATCAGCCTATGTCATATCAAGGTGTAAAGTTAAACTCATTGAGAATCCAATGTGTACCCAAAAACATATAAAATAAAAGCAATAATGTCATTCAATTACTGGCTGAAATTTAAATAAATTAAGACATTTTATATGCTGTGATATCATGTTAATCTATTTGATAGTCTTTTTGGTCTGTAGTTGGATCTTATTCTAATAATATCAAGGTCTTGCACCGAAACAATAAATGATTGGTGGATGATGAGTAAGTAAAGTATGATTGCCACTTCCATAAAATTTCTTCAATATGACAGCAAATTATTCATCAACAGTTTAGGTTCATCTATTCTTTTTAACATTTCTTGACATTAAAAGAAGCTGCATTATATGGCATATTTTCACATCACCAAACTTTAATAGGTAAATGACATTTTTCTTTGCCCAAATAAGAACCCCTGTCACAGTGCTTGCAATCTTAGTCTGAAATAAAACACTACCCTTTTTGTTTATCCAAAGAAATTCCAACCAAAATACCGCAATTCTCAACATAGTCTCATCCTGTTGCCAAGAATAACAAAAAGTAGAGATTCCATCCACCTTCATGGAAAATCTTAACAGAACACAGAAAATATTCATCCGCAGGGTCAATGCATGAGAACCGTATTAAATGAAATTTTGCAGAACAGTCATATGAAGATTTGAGCTCAATTCACTTAAAAAACACAAATCTGAAATGTCAGCCATCTAATCCTCATCCTAATATTATAAACAAATGTATTGATTGAGTGCCTGAAAATGTGGCAGCACTGAATTCATTTGCTCAATTCCACGCTCGTCTGATCAAATAAAATCTGAAGCAAAAACAGAAACAGAATACTACAACATTCACTTGGTGAGATCTATTAAAAGTCTTAAACCTTAAATCATAAACTCTAAATTTCCAAGAATAACCTTAATCTTTAGCAGAAGTTTTACCCTCTCCAATGCACAAACAAGATTTCTGCGTGAGGTCAGTTGCAATGCAAACACACCCAAAATCATGTATGTATCTAAAAGTTACCCAAGACTAAGAACAACTGTATTTACAAATCCCAAATCCCATTACTTAGTACATCAGACTGAGATAGTGTCCGTTCTGCTGATATGCTCTCAAAGATTTCATCTTTAAAGGCTTCTGGTTGGATTAAAGAAAAAAGTAGCCTTAGTTTTGATTCTCAAACAGACTCATCATTTGTTGTACCCTTGGTTACGTGGAAGAACATCATAACTTAACAATTCATAGTCACACATCACAAGTCAAAGTCACAGTCTTGCACAATTTTACTCCCAAACAGAAAGCACCATAGTGAAAGGTACATGCACACATACCTTACGAGCATACAAGTGAGAAAGAATAGCGCCCCAACCTTGCTGGGAATAGCTGAGCTGAACCAGGGAAGAACCAAAGAGTACGAACAGGGGTCTTGCTGGTCCCACCATCTCTTCTTCTTCTCTTCTTTTGGGGTGAAATTGGAACGGATCCGAACCCCTAAGACTCACACTTGAATCTTGGTTGAACATGCTCGTTCTTGTTGAGACTAAGACTCGAATGGTAGCAAGGTTTCGTAACTGATAGATGAGCCATGATTCAAATGACACTGCATTTTATGCACTTATCACAAGTGACGGGTGGGTGCCAAAACTTTTGCCCCGTTAAACTCGGGTCGTATTCTCAAATTGGAATATGATTAAAAAGAGAAAAAATGTACAGTGGATACATGTCTGATACAGTATATACTAAATGGACATTCACAAAATTTTGTACAGTACACATATTTAATGCATAATCTGTTTATACTCAACTTATTATTTATTATTATAAATTTTTTTTGAGTATCTCTATAAAGATAATTAAAGAATTAAAATAAAATTATTAATAAAAGAAATATTAATTATTGAATAATTATTTACAATTTAATTTTATATTTTTTTATTTTTTTATTTAGATCTATTAAATTGAAATTATTTTTAAAATAATTATTTTTTTCTTTAATTTATATTTTGACATAATTCATCTATTCAGAAATACATATTTATTAGTATGCAATTTTATTAGAATTGTATTTTAAAATTAATTTTCCATCTAAATTAATATTTTAATTTTTAATTTTTCAAATAATTTAATTTAAATTAAATTAAATTAATAATTAAAATATTTAGGGTATTATGAGAAATTATAAAAAATTAAAATTTATTTAATTTTTAAAAATTATAACATTTATTTAATTAATTTAAAAGTAAAAAAGTATAATTAGATTTAATATAAGTATTTTATTTTATAAAATTAAATAACAATCTTTTAATTAGTTTTGTGATGAAAATGTATTTAAGTTATATATATATATATAATAAAATGTATTTTAAATAATATATTAATATTGAGTTAAATAAAATTAAAAAATCAATTTCAATTTTAAATGAAATATTATTAGATAATGTCGAAAAATGTAAATGGTAGATTTTCTGTTAACAAAAATAATAAATGACACTTTTTAGAATGTCTTAAACCTAATGCTTAAACTTTAAAATAATGAAATCAATTAATTGATAAAAAATATTTTAAAATTAATAATATAATTATTAATTACAAACATATCAATTTAAAAGATTTCAAAATTAATAGAATAAAAACAATTCATTGATAGTTAAAAAATTCAAAATAATTTATCGAATTAATTGGTTAATTAATGCAAAATTTTTGGAAACAAATCAAATAATTATTGATTGTAAAAATAAATGTTTTAATCATTCAAAAATATTTTCAATCATGTTTCAAAATAAAATGATTATTATTTTGAAAAATTTATACAAATTTAGAAGAGAAATAACCAAAAGATAAAACAATTAATTACTTTTGTTAGAATGTAATGTATCATCTTTCTTGAGTTCAAAATTCAAGTGTAAAACCGAAGTGTAACATAAGAATCGTTGATCTTGAAATTTTCCCATGATTCATGACAACTCTTTAAACAACCACAAACTAAAGAAACAATTTAAATTTAATATACTCCTTCATTATTCTTTCTCACTCAATCCCCGTTTAAGCTTATAAAAAATGACTTTAGTATAAAAATATATAATTTATAAAATACACCATCCGGTACAATTTATACAAGTTTTTAACCAAACATTATAATGTTGATGTTGAGGCCTAGTTTAGAACATAAAGGGACACTAAAAATTCTATCCCATATTGAAATTAAAAACTACATATTGTATAATAATATCTTTTACATGATATTTACGAAAACTTGTTTCATGGGTAAACATCAAACCATATACTACTAATATTTTAAAAAAAATTAACATTTATTCATTTTTATTTAAATATGGACCTTTCATGAATGAGAAAGATCTCAATAGATTAGAATCTTCACAGATTTACAATTGAACCTCTCATCTCTAAAAATGATAAACTTAATAATAAGTATATTTTAGATAAACTTAAGTTTTAAATACTTTTTAAGTTGTGATTTTTTAATTAAGTTTTCATAAACAATTTTTGTTCTACAAAGTATTTAAAATATTTTTTTATTTAAATATTATGTTTTATTTTGTCATCAATTTGAAGAGAAAAAAAATAAATTAATCGACAAGTTAGAGATAAAGATGAAAATAACTACAATTTCATCTTGTTGATAAAAAAAATAAATAACAGAATACTTAAAACAAAAATAAAAGTATTTCAAATAATTAATAAAATAATTTTTTAATAAAAACTTAAGTATATATATATATATATATATATATATATATATATATATATATTTAATATATGTGTGTGTGTGTGTTTTTTTTGTTATCAGCGTGTTTAAGCTACAGTTCATTGGCTTTTGGCTTTTCATGATTGAGATTTGTGACGGAGTACATCTTGAGTTAACAGAACATATATAAGTTCCGTTTAATATTATATGCATGTATTCGATCTCAGTTCTTGTTGTGTTCCTAGTATATAAGAGTGTAATTTCTAATCACATGAAGTTTTATAGATTTAATTCACAAGAGCTAACTAGAAGAAAAAAAACAAATAAATTATACCCTTTTACATATGCACTTTTCCAATTAATTTTTTTTCTTATATATCAGTGTTGTAGATTTTAGTACACTTCTTTCTTTTTCTCCTTTTCTCGAGTGTAAAAAGTTTCAAGGAACAGTAATTCTATAATAAAAATTATATTATATATGTATATATTTTAACACACATATTACAATACCATTTTACAATCGCATTTTCATAAACGCATGAGGTGCATTTACTATATTGTTCTGCACCTAGTTGATATAATCTCTCTTTTTTTTATACACATGGTTAGGATTGAATCTCTATGAACATAGTTAAGAGATTCAACATATTCCACTAACCGCGATGCAGTTTGTTGGTAGCAGGATTCAAACTCACTAGAAAATCATCTTAATTACTCATACACTCATACAATGGTAACTGCAGATTGATATAAAGCTTCTACAGATCCCATTGCAGAGACCTTCGCGAGACACAGTAGGAGACATTTATGGTGGTTTTTCCATCAGGAGCGGGAGGGTAATAAGGTGAATCTTCTGCATATTCTGTCGGCATCGACATCCAATGCAGACTGGTTTTCCAATCTGCTTCCCTCAGAACCCTTAATATTTCCTTCACCACCACCTTGCTTCCCTCTGCCGACAGATGAACTCCATCCCTAACCAACATTAATAATGTAACACATCACTTAATGTTCAGTCCTCAAAAAAAAAAAAAAAAAATCTTTTTTTTTTTAATATATATATGTATATGTACTCACGTGAAGCTAACGTCTAACCAATCATCTCTGGTCTGAATTGCAGACCAAAGATTAATGGCCTTGACGTTCAGCTCCTCACTCAGCTCCATTAGTGCGTCTGCATATTCTCCACAAGATTCATTGGTTCTTCCTGACTGCGTTGCACTGCATTCAGTCAACCCAAAATTTCATTACAAAACTTGTGTGGTGCAGTACAATGTCAGAAAAAAAATGAAAGTTATGTTATAAGCAATAACAAGAAGAGTATATATTTGTACCTGAGCTTTTTGCGGAGTTGCTCTTCATTGATGGGAGGAGATGTGAGAAAGATAATGCGAATATGTTCTGAGATGCTCTGACAAATATTTTCATATATACGTGTCAAACATTGCAGCATCAAATGTTACAAAGAAAAGATTTTTGACGTCTTAAGTTGTTATACCTTAAGATGGTTAGCGATCTTCCTCATGTTTTCAAGATATTCTTGGAGGGGAACGTGAGGACCGAGACCAGAAGGGTGAGGGTGAACAGAATCATTACCACCAAAGTACACAATCACCAATGACGGTTGCACAGGAGCATCCTGTGTTCAAGAAAATAACTAAGATTATTCACTGAGAATCGCCAAAAGTAGAACTCATCACACATTATCTAAACCAACATCTCTTACTTCACATACATTTGCTTTGGTGTGTGGAGAGAAATACTTAATAGTTAATACTGTATTAATAAAAACTAAAAGAAAAATTGAAATTGCTGAATGTACATGCTGTGTAAACCTAAGACAATTTAGATATCAGGTTCTCATTTGCTATAATATGCAGCAGATCAATTCAATGGTGCCATTACTGGAATTTGATGTTTTTAATGAACAGAAAATAGAATAAAGAAGATGTATAGAAACAAAATCTACGTGGCACTGAAGATGTTTTTTTTTTTTTTTTTGTATGTACCTTGGGAAAAACTTCATCCAAAACATCCAAAGCTTGCCTTGAATTCCAACCAGAATATCCTCGCAGTACTATGTCCGCCTGGCCATGTCAACGTGAGATAAAAACAAGGATTTTAGAGAAAAACTATACATTCAAACAAGTTCATCGCATATATTCTACACATGATCATATATAATATTTACCTCCATTTTTTATGTTTTACTTGTCTTTTAATTTTACTCAAATTGTTTTATTAATAATATAGCGGAAGGACAAATTTGATTATACGTATATTTTGTCTTGTGAAAAATCAAAAACTATAAATATAACTTTCAGTGCAATTATCATAAAAATGAACAAATATACATGTATAATAATGTAAAATTACATTTTACATATATAACCTATATTGTATTTAGTCTCTTTAAATACCAATTAGCCATCATATATTTATAACAATATATAAAAAGATTCCTTTTTTTTGTCCATTTTTTAAAATATCAATTTTACTCTTTAAAATATAATTATTTATTAATTTTTTGAAAATTGACCATTATTTTTACAAGTTTTTTATAAAACCGTTTATCTATGTTTCTTCTCTTTTTCTTTATTCATCAACAATTATTCTCTCATCTTTTCTGATATATTTTACTTTTAATAAATATAATTTTATTTTATACGTTAACTTAATAACATTACAATATCATCATCTACTAATATAATATTACGCATATTTAAAAAATGCGTGTACGCACATATGCGATTGCGTCTGTTTATACTAGTAGTAACTAAAGGTTTTCACCTATTAGTAGTGAGTTTGTTAGTGTATATTGAATCTAAAGCTTAGTTGAACAAAGACATCAAAAGTATAAGATGAAGAAGAAGAATATATAAAGTTTGTGTGGTTGGAGAATGAAAACGGAGGAGAAAGAAAAAAACCTTTCTAGCATACAAACCGGCTAGAATAGCACCCCAACCACCATTGTCGAAACTAAACTGCACTATAGAGGAGCCAAAGAGCACAATCTGAGGTCTCATGGGGCCAACCATATTTTCTTTCTCAACTCTTTGACTCCTCTAAACAAACCAACTACACTCTGTTCATATATGATGAAATAACACTCACAATGAGATCCAATTTATAGATGCAGATTTGGTGTTGCCACGTTTTTGGTCGGCACCAAAACAGTACCTTATGCCATATTATATTGCCATTTCATCATGCTCCATGCCTCGAACACTCCCAATACAATATTATTCAAATTGCTTCATAATTGGATTCTGAATATTCCTTTGAGGGTCCAACACTTGTACACTTATACTTAACATCTCTTTAAAAGACAAAAATAAATGTTCCGAGCTCATTCATTGTGTTGGAGAATACTAAAGGCTCAAACATAGGAATCTGTGTCAACATGCTATAACAAATTATTTACACATTCAAGGATATACCAGATTTCGTTACTCACCACTTATCTCTAAAAAAACAAATTGTTTACATTTGATGCCAATACTTGTTCTCATCACACCCATATATAAAACTGATATAAGTGTGATATATACATAATTAATATATTTATTACCTCGTTTCATTTATCATTACTAAAAATTCTTATATTATATCAGAATTTTATTACAAATTTGTTAAAAAAATTTATAAGAAAAAACTTTTTTCTTACTATTTTTTTAAGAATTTTAATAGGTAGATAATTTCTTCGTAAATAATTATTTCCTATAAAATTTACAAATATTTTCTACAAAATTTGTTACGAAAAGTGTTTTATACAAAATATTTATAAAAAAATTATACAAAACAAAATTAGTAGAAAATATGAAATTTTTAGTAATGTATGGGTCTCTAAAATAATAATAATAAAAAATAAAGAGCATTCTTTCTTCTAATACATTTGTTTAACAAATTAAAACATAAAATCATTGTATAATGCTAACATTAATGACCAAAAACTCAAAAAAAATTGTTGATTTCTTATTTAAAAAGTTTAGGCAAATAGGATCATAAAAGCTCACATGCCGAAACAATCATCCAAGCTTAAACAAACACCCTATAGAATCTTCCACACATTATTCTTTAACTGTCTTCATTCATAATCAAATTCTAATCCTCGTCCTTGTATGGCGTAAGTCGAGACATACAGAATCAATCAACCTTTATTAATTGCAGTAGACTTATAATTTAACTAAAAATAATATAAATCATTATCTTTGTTTGTTTCTTGTACGAGGGTTGGAACAATTATATTATAAATCACTATTTTCATTTAATTTTATTAAAAAATATTATGGGTATAGGTAATTCAATATATTATAATATACTGGCTGTATTCATTTTCTAAAAACCATAATGAGTATTTACGTATATTTCACTCCATTAAAGCTATTTAGTAAAGAAATTAACTTCTTATTTATTTATTTATTTATTTATACACTTATTTATTACTATACTTTGAGTTTTAGATCTGAATTTATCTCAAGTCTGTGGCTGTCAAAACTAGGATTGTTGTTCTTTGCATAGGGTAAATGATTTTAGACTAAAGCCACTTATTAAATGGTGGCAACTTGTGTTAAGTTAGGTAAAGCTATTTTTCTACTTAATTTTCTTAACTTTCTAACTTATTAAAAGTGTAAAAAACTCCTTCTACGAGTATTTGGAGATTATAAAAGTCAATGACAGTGACTCAAACGTGTAAAGACTCAATTTAGAAATACAAGGAAATAGAGTTTAAAAGTTAGCAAAAAATTATAAATATGTTTTAGTTTGAATGTTATATATATATATATATATATATATATATATATATATATATATATATATATATATATATATATATATATATTTATTTTTTTTTTTTTATATATATATATATTTATTTAATT
>Ga0214543_1012540_pt1 | contig 11207 bp, 13 predicted proteins | sample CNSS2metaG_FD_160094 | JGI IMG/M metagenome (GOLD analysis project Ga0214543, IMG submission 160094) | Root nodule microbial communities from cowpea collected in UCLA plant growth center, Los Angeles, California, USA - CNSS2 | ecosystem: Host-associated > Plants > Roots > Nodule | place: USA...
GGGGAATTGGGCCAAATGGGCCAAGAGTAGTGTGTCTACTCTAGAAAAGCCTAGAAGCTTCTCAAACTTGCTCTCCAAGGATGAGAGTTAGCTTCTCATGGCAAGACAAGTGTGACTTGCTTAGGTGACAAGTCACACCTCCCACATGCTCCTTTTTGGCTCCAAGTAATGTTACCCGATCCTAAGAAAAGGAAAATAGGCTTTAAAACCTCTGATTGTATGTTCTTGGGTTATGTTGAACATAGTGCTGCCTATAGGTTACTTGTTCTTAAAAGTGATGTGATTGAACATAATACTATTGTTGAGACAAAAAATGTTTTTCTGAACATATATTTCCATTAAAAGTTAGTGATACATCTGAACAACCTATAGATACTTATAGTGATGCCATGAGTGAGGGTTTAAGAAGAAGTATAAGGCAAAGGAAAGAAACTTCTTTTGGAGATGACTTTTATACTTATCTAGTTTTAAATGATCCAACAAGTTTTTTAGAGGCTACTAGTGCTCTTGATGCAAAACAATGGGATAATGCTATTAAGATGGAAATTGAATCAATTGAGAAAAATAATACTTGGACCTTAGTAGATTTGCCCAAAGGAGCAAAACCCATTGGTTGTAAGTGGATCTTTAAGAAAAAGTATCACCCTGATGGATCCATAGATAAATATAATGCAAGATTAGTAGCGAAAGGTTTTACTTAGAAACCTAACATAAATTACTTTGATACCTTTGCCCCTGTGACTAGGATTTCCTCTATTCGAGTGATATATCAGATGGATGTTAAGACTGCTTTTCTGAATGGTGAATTAAAGGAGGAAATTTATATGACTCAACCTGAAGGGTGTGTCCCTGGTCAATAAAATAAGGTGTGAAAACTTTTAAAATCTTTGTATAGGTTAAAACAAGCACCAAAACAGTGGCATGAAAACTAGATAATGTGTTACTTTGTAATGGTCTTTCACCTAATGATGTTGATAAATGTGTGTACTCTAAATCTGAAAATGGTGAATGTGTCATTATATGTTTGTATGTGGATGACATGTTAATTTTTGGCACATGCATTGATATAGTCTCTAGAACTAAATTGTTTCTAGGATCTAAGTTTGAAATGTAAGACATGGGTGAAGCCAATGTGATTTTAGGAGTTAGAATCATAAGGAAGGGAGATAGTATATTACTATCCCAGGAACAATACATTGAGAAACTTCTTAGGAAGTTTGGATATTATGACTTTAAACCTGTGAGTACCCCATATGATGCTAACTCTAAATTAATGAAAAATAGAGGGGAATCTATTTCTCAACCTTAGTATGCCCAGATAATTGGGAGCTTACTACACTTAATGAGCTTTTCAAGACTTGATATTGCTTATGTAGTAAGTAGACTGAGTATATACACTCAATGTCCTAATCAAGAGCATTGGGATGCACTTGGAAGGCTTGTGAGATACTTAAGAGGTTCAATAGATTATGCCATTGAATATAGTGGACTTCCCGTTGTACTAGAAGGGCACAATGATGCTAACTGTATCTCTGATTCAGATGAGACAAAGTCCACTAGTGGTTATGTATTCACACTTGGAGGTGGTGCGATTACATGGAGATCAGCAAGGCAAACAATTATAGCAAGATCAACAATGGAATCTGAGTTTTTTGCTCTCAAAATGGCTGGTAGTGAGGCTGAGTGGTTGAAAAACTTCTTAGTAAACATTCCTCTAGGAATGAAACAAACCCCATCTGTATCAATACATTGTGATTTCAAATCATAGTTATAGCTAAAAACAAAAATTACAATGGAAAGAATAGACATATACAATTGAGACATAATCTAGTTAAGCAGCTGCTAAAGAGTGGAACTATTTCCATTGATTATGTGAAGTCAGAACGGAATCTAGTAGATCCCCTAACAAAACCCCTGGGAAGAAAATATGACTTTGGAAACATCAAGGGGAATAAGACTTAAGCCACTTGCAAACAAACAAGTGATGGTAACCCAACCTTTGTGATTAGAGATCCCATGAATAAGGTTCATTTGGGTAAAAACAAGTCACATGTTAGTTCTGATAGCACTAAATTGATTTTAAATCAATTATGTTCATTCCTATGGTGTGCATGAAAATGCTAAAGGCTGCATTATTGAGAGATTAAACTTTGTAAATTAAAATTTTATGTGGTGTAAGAATTTTAGTTTAAACAAAGTTTTAGTGATTTTCAAATCCTTTACGGGTGGTGTATGATTTGTAGCATACACTTGATGTAATCACCTATATAAGTGTCAAGTGAGGCCGCTTGTATGAGATCTTGGCATTATCTCTAGAGCACTCATGAATACCGGGCACGCGCATGGCCTAGTAAGCGTAACACAGCGTTAATAATAAGGATTGTGGGGGTGTATTGTGATCGATAAACCACTAACATACATCAAGTGTCTTTTGGTTCATATAGCTTGTTATACCAAATACACTGTGTGTTAAGTTTATCTATCTAGGACTGGTTCATATAGCTTGTTATACCAGCTCCGATGCATTACATTTTATAAGACCCAGGTTTTCTTCCTTCAGCCTTTCCTTTCTTATCTTTAGCAATTTGTGGGGGATTGTTGTGAAGCAAGCGTTATAAACATTTCAAAAGATGTGAACGTTGCTACCACCTATAAATTCTTTGTTGCTGCAGTTTTGTTTTGGTGCAATATCATGCTTCCGTTTTGATTCCATGTTTAATTCAATTATTCTGGTTCATGAATATCCCAAAGCACATTGCAATATTGGATTTGAACGTTGGTGAAACTTTATGTTTTTAGCCCATCCTTTCCTTCATTTACACCTATAAATAGGTGGTTTTGGTGCTCTCCAAAACACACCATCTCTCAATCTTATCCTTCATTCTTCAAGCTCTCTTCTATCTCTCATATTTCTTTCTTCTATTATCTGGGTTAAATACTCTTTCAAGAGTACTTGCTTGCTAGTTCTGAGATCCTTGGAAGATTCTAGAAGTTCATGTTGTATTCTAGGGGGCTTGCGCAACACACCGCGGATAAGTCATTAAGGGTAATGAATTTACACGCCTCAAGAAGTACTCTTTTTGTTCATGATTTGTCATTTATTTACAACAATCTTAAGGACTTATGGCTGACAACATCATGGACTTAGAGCTCATTATATAGTCAGTAAAATCCAACCCCTTGGTTATCCTAGGCGATGTGAGACTTTTCAAAACGTGTTATTTTCATCAACCCAACACTCCAAACTTTTTTTAAATTTTTAAAATTTTATATATTAAAAATTTAATTTTTTTAAAAACTTTTAAATTATATACAACATATATTAAAAATTGATTCATATTAAATTAAATATATTTTTATTTATTTTATAAAGGATGAAATTTTGTGTGTGAAGAACATAACGACCCTAAGAAAATGAGACGGTTTTGAAGTGATCGAAGAACGCAAAGGACCACTGTGGCTCAAACTGTTTCAAGTCAAACCAGTTGTGTTACATGTGTAGCTCATGCACAAAGATATCATTAAAGGTCATTATCAAGATTGGTCGTTATCTTTGAAAGATTGCACCTTATTACCTCGTATATATCAACCCAACCTTTATTAATATTTGGCAACAGTAGTGATAAAATAAATATACTACAACCAATATACAAAATTAAAATCAATTGGAATAAAATTTGAAACTTTCTAAAATACTTATCTCTTGGTGAGTATGTGTGCAAGTGTCCTTGAGTAGATGACATACAGGTACATATCAAGTTACTAAGCATTTCTTTGACAAAGTATCTGACCACTTCAATTTGTATAATTCTATCATGTTTTATAAGGTTGTAAACTATTTTGATTGTGGATTTATTGTCACAATATAATCTCATCATTCATTATATTAAGTATTATAGTATAATATTGATATTTTATCATTAGCAATTCTGTTTTACAGCAAGTGCACTATTATATTGAGGTAGTAAAAGTCATTTTTACATAGACTTGCAAAAGGTCATCAATAATTAGATCACAACTATTACATATTTAATTTTTTATTTCACTTAGAAAGTATAAAATTTCAATGGTAAATTAGAGAACAAGGTTGATTGCTTTTGTCTTTCCCCTAATTCAGATTATAATCTCCCTTCTTTTATCTAAAATTTCTCAAGATTATTCCTATGGAAGTACTTTCTTAGGTAAATCTAGATGCATCCCTATTAACTAGAACCTTGGGAATTTAAACCCAAGGTGATCTCTCAACTCTAGGCATAATAAATCCCTAGATTACTACTCGAGCTTGTCCCTACCCAGCATCCTCTCTGTGTAAGACTTGGAAATATTCAATAAATAAATAAATATTTATAAATGCAAGTAAAGGGATTTCTGAACTAATTAATGATGATAGTTATGACAAGGAACAATAGTAACTTAAGTGGTGGAGAATACTTGGTTATGTTGAGAGGACTTGAGTTTAAATCCAATGTATGTCATTAGTGTGATGTTTTAATTATTTAATTATTTTGGATGTGTGCATTTATTATGTTTATTCAAAAATAATGACTCTAATATCCAACTAAATAAATTTATGGATCATTGCTAAGGAAGTTTTATCTGGGGTATAAAAACATTTTGCTTGCATTTCATGTCTATTAACAATCATACATTCATTTATATAACAAACAAAAAACACTGAAAAAACATAACTTTCTAAAAAATTTAAAAGACATAACTTCTCATTCCATAAATAAGCCACATAAACTTTAACTTTTTGACTAGAGCATGTTAAATGTTTCTTACAATTGGAAATAGTGATTTGACAATTACAATAATAAGAAAAGAAAACATGGAGTGCTAAAGCAAATTCCTTACTGTTCTCCCTGTTTAGACGCTAGATACACGAAGTTTTTGCCAAATAAATTCAAACTTGCATACTGTTAAAAAGTATTGGGCCTTACAGAATATCTAATAAGATAGGATTGATCAATATTTCAATCCGCTTTTAAAAGAAACATTATTTTGATAATGTAAGTGTAAATTTTTTACAATATCCCTATTTAAAAACTTTTTTTAAAACTATAGTTATAGTTATTATTATTCTTTTATCGTATAAAATAAAAATCTGTCAAATATTGATTAAATATTAATTTTCAAATGAAATTTAGACTAATTTATTAAAACACTTTTCATTCTTAAAATATGATTTATAATATATATTTATATTAAAATATGAACCATTTTAAATAATAGAAGTCTCATTTTAATTTAATTATATTTTAAAACAAAACTTTAATCATTTCAAAAGATTAAAATAATTATATTTTAAAACATAACGTTAATTATTTAAAAATATAAAAATAAAATCTTACCTTGAAACACTTTTTGTTAGATGATTTGTAGTCTTATTTTTAAACACATGTTATCTATATCTTAATTTCTTAAGATTATTTTTAAATTCTTTTAATTGTCTTAGAACCTAAAAAATACTTATAAAAAGCTAAAAATACACAAAAATTATATTACTATTTCTGGTATTGTTTAAATTATTACTGTCAAAATACTTTTATATATTTTTCTCACATCGTTTTAACCAATATATGCTTATGTGAACATTCATCAAACATTGAATAAATTAAGTTTGTTAATTAAAATAATGTTGAAACTCACATATAATCACAATAATAGTCATTGTAACGAGGATGAGTTCAAATTCTTTATTGGATTTTTTTTATGTTGTTCTTTATTGAGCATTAAAGCTACACTATATTAGTATATTAAAAATCTTTTAAATATATTTTAAAACTTCAAAATTAATGATCATGAGTTTATTTTGAAAGCATAGTAGAAAAACAATACAGAAAAATAAATAGAGATGTCAATCCAAATTCTATTTTTAAGTTAGTAGGATGTCAATCCAAATATGGTGTAGTAGCGAATAGATGCATTTTTCAATGATATCCAATAGATTCATATTCATTGCTTCAAGATAGGTCAACATTTTGAGTTTCCATGTCATAATTTTTTTTTCTTTTGAACAAAGGTGGACAATTGGTTGTTTGACCGTCCCTTTCCATTGATTTGGTCTATAAGACCACTCTTCCTTGCCCCGTTAAGGAATTCCCCCAAAGGCAGGCTCTCATACCACTCGTTGGTGTAGATGGGCATGAAAGGGGATTGAATAGAGCTTAGACTTTTTTGTGTGTAACATAATATCATACAAAATAGTAACAGACAATGTATAAAAAAGATTTTAACACTGGTTCACTCCTAACTCTTGGGTTACGTCCAATTCTCTCTTAAGCACACTCCTTAGGAGTTTCAACTAATTAAAACACATGATTACAACGAAATCATCCTTTCTAGGTCACACGGATGAGTATCAACCTTTTCAGGTATGCTTCTTAACCTCCCTCTGAGATTAAGAATTCACAAATGAAATTACAATAACAATTTTCCAAGTTATAAAGCATAATCCAATCAATCGCACATGATAAACTCCCACAAAACTTTAATGAACTCTGTCAATGTAAACTCTATTAGTATTATGGTGCTAGGTTTAGTCCCACATCGCTTAGGATTGTGAGATGTGGTTCTCTATTTTACTATATAAGAGACCCTTTGTAAAGCTTGATACATACCAAAAATAAAAATACTTCCTACTATAGTCATGGACGTAGGCATACACATTGTATGTCGAACCACGTTATATTTTTCATGTCACTTATTTTTCTCTCCTTTATTCTTTCCTTTATTGCCTTGTTCCTAACAATTGGTATCAAGAGCCATTTTTCTTAGTATGCTCTGTGGTTGCATCATTGTTTAATCTTCCACATCAAAAAAGATTTGGTTTCTTTTTCTTCTTGGGAATCTCAGTTTCATCAAGAGTAGCAGGAGCTTTTGTCAAAGGAAATAGGAGCTTTCTTCAAAAGAAGCAGGAGCAATGACATTGGAAGAAGGAAACTTGAGGATTGAGAAGTTTGATGACAATGACTTCGGGTTCTGGAAGATGCAGATAGAGGACTACCTGTATTAGAAGAAGTTGTATCTACCCTTAACAAGGTAGAAGCCAATTGACATGGACCAGTCAAAATGCAAGTTGTTAGATCAACAGACACTCAGTGTGATCCGATTGACATTAGCCAAGAATCTTGGATTCAACATCATGAACGAGAAAATAACCGCAAATTTGATGCAAGCGTTGTGAAATATGTATGAGAAGCCATCTACATCCAATAAAGTGTATTTGATTCGCAGGCTAGTCAACCTAAAAATAGGTGAAGGTAACTCAGTTACTAATCATATTAGTGAATTTAATTCAATTATTGCGCAGTTGACATCAGTGTAGATAACATTTGATGATGACTTGAAAGCCTTAATTTTATTATCATTTCTCCCAAAAAGTTGGAATGCAACTGTTACTGTGGTTAGTAATTTTGCAAGTAATAGCAAGTTGAAGCTTGATAACATTCGCGACTTGATCTTAAGTGAAGATGTTCATAGGAAAAGTTCAAGGGAATCTTCCAATTCTAATTCTGGTTCAACATTTAGTACTGAAACTAAAGGAAGAAGTAGCTAGAAAGGTTGTAATCAAGGCTGAGACATATCAAAGTCTAGAGGGAGATCACAACCAAAATTCCGGAATGATATCACTTGATGGAATTGTTAGAAAAGGGGTCACTATACAAAACAATGAAGGGCTCCAAAGAAGCGCAACAACAACAAGAAGCAAGATGATGATCAAGCAGCAAATGCAACAACTAATGAAATTGAAGATGCACTATTATGTAGTTTAGATAGTTCTATTGACTCATGGATTATGGAATCAGGTGCGTCATTTCATACTACACCTTCCTTAGGTCTATTATCTAACTATGTTTCAGGAAAGTTTGGAAAGATCTACCTTGTAGATGGAAAATCTCTTGATATTATAGGAAGAGGTGATATTAATATATGAACCTCTAATGAGACGTATGGATTTTGAATAATGTCAAACATATTCTTGCCTTAAAGAGAAACTTAATATCTGTAGGACAGTTGGATGTTGAGGGACATTACACCACTTTTGGAGATGGACATTGGAAGGTAATGAAAGGTAATCTTGTTATTGCTCGTGGAAAGAAACAATGATCTCTTTACATGATTGCATATGAGGATATGATATTAGTTGCAGAAGTTGGCAACAATTCATCTTTGTGGCATCAGAGGCTTGGGTATATGAGTGAGAAAGGAATGAAGCTCATGGTCTCAAAAGGTAAAATACCTAACTTAAAGCATGTTGACGTTGGACTTTGCAAACATTGTATCTTTAGAAAGCAGAAAAAAAAAGTTAGCTTCTCCAAAGCAAGTAAGTCATCTAGAGTTGAAAGACTAGAACTAGTGCATATAGATGTTTTGGGGGCCAACTTTAGTGAATTCCCTTGGAGGTTCATAGTATTATGCAACCTTCATCGATGACTTTGCAAGAAAGGTATGAGTTTATTTTCTTAAAAATAAATCTTATGTGTTTTTTGTGTTTAAAAGGTGGAAAAAGGAGTTTAAAACTCAAACATGTTTAAAGGTTAAATGTTTGAAGTTTGATAATGGCGGAGAATATGACAATAGTCAATTCAAGGAGTTTTGTTCAGAGAATGGGATTAGAATGATCAAGACGGTTCTAGGAATTCCATAACAAAATAGTATGGCAGAAAGAATGAACAGAACCTTAAATGAGAGAGCAAGATGTATGAGAATCTAGTCAGAATTACCCAAGGTATTTTGGGTAGACACAATAAGCACAAAACCTATCTCATAAACAGAGGTTCATCAGTTCCTTTAGACTATCAGTTATCTGAAGAAGTATGGTCTGGAAATGAGGTAAACCTATCACATCTAAAAGTTTTTGGTTGTGCTTCATATATTGTGTTAGACTCTAATAGTAGAGATAAATTGGACCCTAAGGCAAAGCGATGTTATTTCATTGGTTATGGATCTGACATGTATGGCTATAGGTTTGGGGATGACCTAAACAAGAAAATTATCAGAAGTAGAAATGTTACTTTTAATGAAAACATGTTCTATAAAGACACGACTGCAGAATTTGCAAATGTAAATAAACAGTCAGAGTAGGTATCATTAGAAGATATTTCAGAAAGTGATGTAGTCAATAGAAGGCAGAATACAGAAATGGAGCCTGAGTCAGAACCTGAACAAATAGTAGAGACAACAACTCCTGAAGTCCTAATTAGAAGATCTAGCAGAATAATTGTAGCACCACAAATGTATTCTCCTTCATTATATTACTTGTTGTTGTCTGATACTGGTGAGTCAGAGCATTTTGCTAAGGCTATGCAGAGAGATGAATGTATTAAGTGGGAGCTAGCAATGGAAGATGAGATCAAGTCTCTTCAGAAGAATAAAACATGGTCTTTAACCAAGCTACTAGAAGGAAAGAAGGTTTTGCAAAATAGGTGGGTCTATCGGTTAAAAGAAGAACCAGATGGTAGCAAAAGATATAAGGCTGGACTCGTAGTGAAAGGGTTCCAATAAAGATAGGGAATTGACTTCATAGAAACTTTCTCTCCTGTTGTCAAGATTGACTACCATCAGAGTTATTTTGAGTATAGTAGTTGCAGAAAATCTTCACTTGGAGCAGTTAGATGGGAAAACTGCATTCCTACATGGGGATCTTAAAGAAGAAATCTTTATGGCACAACCAAAAGGTTTTGAAGTACAAGACAAAAATAATCTTGTATGCAAACTTCATAAAAGTTTGTACGGATTGAAATAAGCACCGAGACAATGGTATAAGAAGTTTAATGAGTTTATGAGAAACTAAGAATTTCACGGATGTATTGGTGTTATGTGAAGAAATATGTTGACAACTATATCATTCTTGCCTTGTATGTTGACGACATGTTGATTGCTGGTGTTAATATGGTAGAAATTGACAAGTTGAAGAAACAATTGTCAAAACATTTTGAAACGAAGGATCTTGGTCCAGCCAACCAAATTCTTGATATGAGAATCTTCAGGGATAGATCTGAAGGTATTCTGAACTTATCTTAGGAAAAATATATAAAAAAATTACTTAGCAGGTTTAATGTTGCAAAATGCTAAAACCAAGAATACACCTTTCGGAACTCACTTAAAGGATATGGTTGAAGGAGATGATATGGTTGAAGAATCTTCTAAAAGAATAGGAAAAGAGCAAGATGACTCTTCGTTGTTCAGTAACAGTCAAAGTGCTATTTGTCTTGCTAAAAATCCAATTCTCCATTCCAGATGCAAACCCATTGAATTGAATTATCATTCTATCATAAATTTGATAAATGATGGAGACTTGTTTTTGTTGAAGATTCCAAGTGCAAAGAATCCGACTGATATGTTGACCAAGACTGTCACAACAACTAAGTTGAGGCTTTGCATTGCCTCAATTGGCCTTCAAGAAAATTGATGATGAAGGCACTACACTAGCATGATTTCTGTACATTTGCCTCATCTAAGAATATTTATCTCGGTCTCCGTTAGCATGATTTACAACTAATTCAAGTGAGAGAGGTGACATTGAAGAACTCATCATGAAGCATTAAATTTTCATAAGCCTCTCTCTCAAGTCTTTCTTACACCATTTTGTTCTCAAGTCTCAGCAAATTCAACATGACAATGGGCTTTCGTTTATCTGGTATCAAAAGGCATGATTTGATGCAAACCAAGCATCTTCTAAGGGTATGGATGCCAAAGGGTCGTATGCCAGTGTACGTTGGAGAGAAAATTTCTTTATATTAGCTTAATGCCACTGTTTATTAAAGTTCTAATACCGAAAAACTATGTATTTTTAAAAATCATATTGTCTGTTAAAATTAAGTTATGTAATGAATTAGTAAATAATTTTGATATTATATAAAATTTTCCATTCATGATCTCGTTAAAGCAATAACAATGTGAAATTTATCAGTGGCATTGATTGAAGTTTCATTCTTCAAAGTGTTACTGAAGATGGAATTTGAATTTATCTAACCTTTGCATGCTTGCAACACCTAATAAGATTCAAACCTGTACTTTCTTTTTGTTTCCACAATGTGAAACGTTAAGCTATGCAAAAGCCCCCTTTTTCGATTATATGAAAAAGTCAAAGCCAGAACATGACAGACCAACTAGGACTACTTCATAAATGAATAAGAGCTCTTTAAAGGGACTGTGTATTTAATTCAAAGTGTATATAACTCATCAAATAACTTATAAAATAT
>Ga0214543_1012547_pt1 | contig 11202 bp, 5 predicted proteins | sample CNSS2metaG_FD_160094 | JGI IMG/M metagenome (GOLD analysis project Ga0214543, IMG submission 160094) | Root nodule microbial communities from cowpea collected in UCLA plant growth center, Los Angeles, California, USA - CNSS2 | ecosystem: Host-associated > Plants > Roots > Nodule | place: USA...
ACGGATTGCCACAACAAGGCACACAATTGAAAATCTGCTTGCTTCCACTGTTCGGCTTTTTCTTGAGGCACATGGCTTCTGTCTTTCTCAAGGTGGTCATGATGTCCTTGACCAAGGAACCACATCTCGACGGCAGCAGACCAGGAGAGGTAATTTTGTCCATCTAACTTCTCGGAAGTAATGGAAGGACTTCCAGAGAATGAAATAACACTTCCAGAGGCCATTTCTGATCAAGGGAACAAAAACAGAGAGCAGAAACGCAGAAACAAAAAAAACAGTGGAGACTTTTAAACGACCGAGGGAGATGTCCGCAAGGGTGACGTCTGGACCTCACTAAATCGGAGTTTTGAGGGTTAGAACAGTAGCAAAAGACTCTGGTGAGAGCTACGGAGGTGGCACCGTCGCCGGCGAAAATTGAGGTAGCCGGAGATGGCGGCCGGCGGCGAACAGTGGCAGACGGCGGCGGAACAGTGGTAGACAGTGACGGTTTTGTGCACAGTGACGGTTTTGTGAACAGTGACAGTAGGTAGCTTTGGATAGTGTTTTATGGCAGTGTACAACTGCAGACAGTGATTAACAGTGGCGGATGACGGCGGACAGCCGCGGACGATGGCAACAAGTGCCGATGGACAGACCAGACGGAAACCAGAGTGGGATCGACCCGCACTGATACCAAGTTGAAATTAAAACAGACAAAATATGTTTGAGGGCTTAATGATAATCCCCTCTACTGTTCCTGATATTTATATATATGATGAAAGAGATACACAGAAGTTGAAACATTAAAGGCTGCAGCTAGGTGCTAGGTTAGAGGTTATCCAACACTCAACCTCCTAGCTTACACATCATGATTGCCTAGATATATTAATTACTTCTACAACCATATTCCTTATTAGTCACTCCAACCTTAGTCAATACTCTTATTGAACGGCTTGACATACCATAACTTCTTTTTAAAGATTCACCAAACTCACAGTACTCTTGGTGATTATACTGAGTTTATACCATTATGTCTCCAACAACTCTTTCACTTGTTTCTCTTACTTCACAATCCTAGCATAAAGCCTCCAATTAGAAACTATCAGCACAAGTTCGACTTCAGACCCAAATGCAAAAGGGAACTTCACCACTCCAAAGCGAAAAATTATAATGTTTACTTCAGAACAAATCTATAACTCTTCTACCACTGAAATTCCTTGCATCTATTTTTCGCTTGCCTTTGTCGTTTAACTCTAATTCACATGACACCCTACCCTCATCTTTCAGCTTGATTCACACTTGTTACACCACTACTGACATATCCCTTCAAATAAAAGGATACAACTTCGTTGGAGATCACATCTCCTAAGAATGAGATTAAGAAAACAACAAATTCACCCTTGAGATCATGTCCTAACCTTGTAAAGGAAACAATTCGAATTGGCTTTGAATTTAAATACTTTGATCACCGCGAAGGCACCACACACCCGAACGAGTCCCCCCTTGGTCACAATTGTAGCAAAACCACCATCTCAACCTCAGCCCCTTCCTAAAGGCAACCAGGACTTCCTTACCATACTGGTGACATTAAGAAGTACACGATCCCAAGAAAACCAGCTCTTAGTCCAAGCATCACTTCGTAAGGTGCCCCTCTAGATGAGATTTATTCGTGCTAACAACTTTAGCATCAACCATCGTAGACACCATGTCAACTACTCAAAACTTTTCTTTTCATTCCCTCCATCATTGTATTCCGACATCAGTTGGGTTGTCCTTCCATACGAGAATAACCTTTAAAGGTGTGCCCTTCCTTCTGGTGCGTGAAACCTTCCACTTTATAGCCAAGGTCAAATGTCTTGCTCATGGGAACTACTTTTCCTTGAAGCATCCCACTAACAAATTTGAAAAGACCTATCATCACCTGCTAACTATTAATCCTAGTATGAATCCCTTATGCCACTTCTTTCCTATCCATAAATTGTTCTTTCCCCTACTTAGGAACATCATCTTTCTTGACTGATCAATAAACCCTTATCCATCTCAGCCTCTCACTAGAGGTTTGCCATCCTTTCGCACTTCCCGGTCTCCTCCTTTCTTACCTTTATCGTCGCTAAGCAATCCGTCCACTTTCTGCAACCTAAGGTTTGCCAATTGTCCCTCTTCCACGACTCCAAGAAGCACTAGATGTGACCATATGACTATATTTAATGACACTCCATCTAACACTGTATGCATTTGCATAACTCGAAACCTCACCATCGTCGGGATGTAGGATCAGCTTGATTTCCTCAAACGATGTGGCACTTGCATGCACTGATACCTCTCAGTGTTCTTACCCCTTTGGATTCAATTCCTTTTAGAAAGCTTGTAGTATCTGTTTTTCGAGAGTTTATCCTTAAAGCTCCCTCTGACCAATCGTTATTTTGGGAATTCCAGCATCTTCTCCAGTTTATTAATCCAAGACATTGAATATGCATTCCTTTATCTCCGTAGACACTAGACACAAAGCACAGAGGCATAGCAAGACAAACTACATCATACCAAGCAACAATCTATCACTTACAGACAACGAACCCCTTTTTGTCTGTCACCCCTCTTTCCCCAAACCATTAGAATTAAGAAAAGAAAACAACCTTTAATCTAGTCATGAGTGTGCACCCTCATTACTCTATCAAGGCGTGTTCTGTTCCTAAAACTTTTGGTTTCACTGACAAACTCGACTAGACATGACTACTTACGCCTGCAAGGCATGACAAACCCACAACCTCAGGTCATCCTAAGAACAAACTGCACTGATACCATAAATGTAACACCCCATTTAAATAATAACTTTAATTTAAATGAAATGCCATACAGATAGAAATTTAGAGACAAGTCCTGGAGTATAAATGTTACCCCTTACAATATCCAAAAATGCTAGGAGAAACAAAGGCACACCATGATGCCAGATACAACCAAGAATCCAAGGACTTAACGAAATTTAATAGAATACCAAAGAGCAAAGCGTACATGGGCCATAGCCCTAAAGAAAAGCCCAAAAGTTAGAGTTAATCCCAAGGCTAAGCAGCGGAACCATCACCTTCCTGTTGCCCACGGGTGTTCCTCGCATCTGCTCACATCAACAAGTTGATGATCATCGCAAAAGAGAGTACCACACAGCAGAACATACAATAATAATATAAGGGTAAGCTAGAGCCGAAAATGGTTTTATCATGCAATCAGATATACTTTTACAGTCAATTATACATACACCACCCAAGCATGTTATGACCTTTCAAAACAATACACTAAGACTCAACTCGACTCGACTCATTCGGATACATATAACCTGGTCGGATTCAGCGGATGCTTGCACTTGTGGTGGATACCTCTGCTCACCCCCGAATTATGTGTTACAAGTGTTACAATGAATCAATTCCCTCACACACAAAGTTAGCCCTTAATGAATTTCAGGCCTCCTTCTACTCCCACCACAGGAGTCAGTCCGCTCTAAGTGAGACTAACTGACTCCTTAGAGTGTCAAGATGCAATCCTTACCTTGAATCCTTACCAAGTTATATAGATGGGGCACCACCATGGACATCCACTAACAGGGGCCATGGAATTACGTCCCGACCACTGCACATTCTCGCTTAGGCGAGACTCCCCTCGCCTGAGCGAGACACTCGCTCGCTCAAAACTGAGCTGGTCGCCTAAGCAACCCCTCGCGCAAAAGTCTGGGCGAGCCTCTGCTCATCTCGCCTAGGCGAGACAGGCTCGCTTGGGCGAGATTATCAGATCTCGCCACTATTTTCCTGCGACAGCCATTCATACCAAGCCAAACGTAACATACAAAAGCATTCCACGCATCCAGAACATCATATCAACCATAGAATCGTAGCACAACAGCAAGAACAACGAAAAAGAGGAATACAATGTTAGGTTCTAGCTTCCCTTACCTGGAAAAAGGCTAACAACTGGGTTCTTGGGTGCGAACAAATAAATGCAATAGCTCCTAGAGCGGTTTAGCGAGCTGGAAACACAAGAACAGAAGGACACGAAGCCACTTAGTACGACCCTAGTTGGAACTCGAAGCAACTGTGCTAAACAAGAGAGGTATGGGATGGGATGCAAGTTACGTGGAACGAAACTGGCTCGAACAAGTGCGACGGGGCTCCAAGGCTGAACCCGTATCAGAGAGGGTGACAACTACTCAAAGGGGTTAGAAAATCTGTTTCAACAAAGTGAGATGAATGAGGTTTAAGGCAGACTTAGGGTTTGTTTCCCTTTGGGCCAACCCTTAGGCCCAACTCACATGGGGCAGCCCTTTTAATTTAGGACAAAAAATATTGGGTCTTACAAAAAAAATCTGGCTCATTATCTTTTCAATGATATTTTTAAATTTTAAATAATATTGAAGTTTATTGGCATGTTGTAATATAAGCTGATTGCATTTAATTCTTTGTACTATATTAATATTATATATTATCAATAATATTTTAATGGTTGTTTTCACAATCATACTGAAGTTAAAAAAAACTGGGTCAACACATAATTATCATAGTGAAACTAAATATGTAAGTTATGGTGAAAAAAAATATACCTACTTGTTATTTTGTCAATTCCATTATTAGACATTTATTGTTTGAAGTCCCACACATTGATTAGGGATTTGACAATCTCATAATATATAAGTGATATGCAAATCTCATCTTACAAGCTAGTTTTTGTGGGGTTGAGTTAGACTTAAAGTCCACTTCTAACCTAGTATCAGAGTCATTGTTTAACAAAAAAAAAAACATATCCTGACGAGATTTATTGGACATTTTGTTCCACCTGCTATCGGGCCACTACCGGATCACTCATTTCTCACCTTATAAACCAGATTTGTAGGATTGAATTAGACTTAAAATCTATTTCTAAATCGTTTAAGAATGTGAGAAAATCTTCCGATTGATTTACTAGATGAATTACAAAAGTATATGATCATAAAAGAGTCATGTTGATTGTCGATGTTCTCACTTTTTACATTTTATCTATTGTTTTTCTAATGGGAAAAGTGCAAGATAGGAGTTAACTTGTTTATTGAAAAGAAAAGTGTTTTGTTTTTGCTGTAAGCATTTAGGTAGTAGTCATAAAGCAAATCACTTAGAAAATTTTAATAACGGGAATAATCTTTTTCTCAGGTTTAAAGAACACGAATCAAGTAATGCACACGCAAATCAAGTTTTATGATATTAAATGCTTTGAAGATATTCAGTTGTTTTTCTAATACACGAATAACTTGTATTAACTATTCTTATTACCATTACACCTACTTAAACAAGTTTTTTAAAAGTTAAAATGGTTGAAATTTTATTTTGTGATCTACTATGCAGAAAAATAGATTTAATAATCTTGCTCTAATTTCTATTAGATGTACTTTAAGAAAATCTTGATTATGAAATAATTACCGATGATTTTACAATATAAAATCTAAAAGAGAAAAATAAATCTAAACACAAATGATATTACGGTAAATAAATAAATAATAATAATAATAATAATAATAATTATTATTATTATTATTATTATTATTATTATTATATGTGTATCGATGATAATGATTTAATTATCCTTAACATGAATTATCTTATTCGGCTACTTTTTAAGAGGACGTGTTGTACCTACGTTTTTATAAATTAACTCAATCTTTTTAACTTTTAAAAAAAAAAATAATAAAAAGTATTTTAAAAGTAATATAATTTGTAACACCCCAAATTTAAAATAACCTGGATCTTATATAATTGTCATCTAAAAAGCATACAAAAATATATAAATAACTTTATTTACACTCATCCTTAAAGGTAAAATCGTAACTAAAATAAATTCAAATTCAACCCAAGAAAATAAGTAAAAGAGAACAATATACTATTGAGTTCTTCAAAAGATAACGAGTAAAAGAAAAACAAACTAAAATCTAAACAACTGCATTGTCATCACTACCACCACTGTTAGGAAAGTCAATACCTAAATCCTTATCTACTCACACCAAATAATGGTGATCATTACTAAAGGAGTGAATAACACAAGTACACAAGCACATAAAAGGGCAAGCTAATTACAAAAAGAAGAAAAAAAATTACACATATATACATATATCATAGGCGGCCACCAGCTTTCCCAAAATCAATAAGGGGAGATTTGCTACTTATATAACACTCAAAAGAATTGCAGAACAATGTGCCCATTACATCAAGCTAAGCAATATCAACTAACCCATCACACATGATGACACTCTAGACTCAATTATCCGGATCTAAACATTGATGTATGATTCTTGGTGGTTTTTGTACTAGTGGTGACCTCTACTACTTGTAGAGTCATTGTCAATGGGTTTCACCATACAACACACAAGGTTAGTCCCTTTAACCGTCATCATAAGAACCATGTGGCCATTCTTAAACACAAGACCTCATGCCCCTCTCACCATATAACTCATTCTACTCTACATGAGTCTTGAATGAGCATTAAAGTATCATGATAAACCTCAAATACTAACTCCCATGGAATCTCCTACATTCTCACACAAGCATTTGAAAGCACATATTAGAAATTATTCTCGTATGACTTGCTTGGGCGGCCGAAATCATGTTGAGTCCACGACGAGACAATAAGTTGGGTGCAAAGATGATGCCTCTAAACTTGCTATAACTTGTCCCTCAAAGTACTCTCTCTCTGATGTCCCTTTCCTATGGATATTGGGGCTTCATATAATTGTTTTCCACCCAATCTTACATTACTTCTCTCCTTAGGAACTCAGGATGTTCGTGTCTTGGTAGGTTGACGTGTATTCGATCTTCTCGAGGAGGAATCACTTTATTTGTTATTGGTATCTAGGTCGAACATTGGATGGTTGTATGGGGAACTTAGGCCTGATATTGAGCACAACCTGGGAGTGACACGGTCCAGGATGTTGAGGGGTCGGTCGACCCAAATCCGCTAGGGTGTATATGTCTCTCTTGGAAAATAAATAATTCTTATAATTTTTTATCCAATCCAACTTAACAACACATTATGCAAACAATTTGGAATTTTAGAAATAAAATTGCAGCTTGTGTAAAGCTCCAAAATGTTGTATTAACATTCAAATTAAAGATGATTGAATCAAGAACCAAATGCAAAAAGAATCAACCTAACTGAATAACTATATAAAAAGTTATGCACCAAACAATCAACAAAGGTCAAGGTTGTCAACAACCAAAATTATAGGGACCTTGCGATAAAAACCGCTCTCACTACAAACTTCCAATTCAAGATATGACCAGTCAAATTCAAGAACTATATGGCTAGGATCAGTTGTTAAAATTTCAGCTCGATCCAACGATTAACAAAGTTGGAACATTCATTTTTCGTAAAGTGTGCAGTGTAGAAAAATGGGTAGTGTTACACCATATGCTTCTTGGTTGTGAGATCTTGACTTGTTCCACTACACAATTTGGTATCTTGCATTTTTCTCTTCTGAAACTCATTTCAAAGTGGTTATAGATGATACCAAATTGAACAATTGCAATAACCAATATCTCTCATTCCAATTGCATTTTAAACTACCTAAATTCTATATTTACTAAATCTATAAATGAGTAAAAGCAAAATCTTAGTTAAGTAATATCAAACTCTCAATTCAAACATGGTTACAACCCCAAAGTCCAACCTTGCACGAAATTCTACATCACCTGCCAAAATAAAACAGTTCTATCTCCATTTAACTCAAGAACCATATTTCTCCGAGACCCACAACTTAACCTCACATGCATTCACTTTCAACATGTCACTATAGCCCATCAAATTCAATACATGTATATATATATATATATATATATATATATATATATATATATATATATATATATATATATATATATTTCTCATAAAATAGACAACCAAAAATTCTTTGAACAAAAGCATCCCTTCCATAACAATTAACATTTTGAAAACTCAGTTTTTCTTATCAATACATGGAATTAAACTACCAATTAATAAAAATCCCCAAATTTTCTAAAAATGAAATTCCTAAACTTGAAACAAGACCAAACCTACAATACCACAATTCAATTGAAAAAAATTAATACTAAGACACAATCATTAGCTTCCCTTACCTTAAAAGACAACCTCAAACAACTTTACAAAATCCTCCAAACCCTTCGACTCAAGAAATTCTTCAACCAAGAGACAACGTATGAGCTATTTGACCGAAGGAAGGAACCACTAATTGTAGTAATTTAAACCAAAACCCTAAAAATGAATAAAATCCAAGAAAGTTCGCAATGCGAATCAATAAAATAGTGGGCTCAAAAGAGGTTGGAATTTTGGACTTACCCGAATGAAGAAATTAATCGGATAGATTCGAAGACGACTTTACGACGATCGAAACCCCTATCTCTGATCATCTTATCATAAGGACGATAAATTGAGAATGAGAAATTGGAAAATGAAGATTGAAACGGGAGGAGGATTATGTTTCACAAAAAGGATGTTTCTGTGTATGACACTAAAATGGGTTAAAATAGGTTGCTTTTGTTATTTTTAAAAAAAAATGTATTATTGTTGTTATTATTGTAAAGGGTTTTACATAATTCATGTAAATAAAATAGATTTGAGTCAACTTATCAATTCATTAACTTGTTAATCCTAGTAGACTCTCTTGAGATGATTTAAGTAACTTGTAATAATAACAATAAAGTAATATAAGTGTGAATTTAATTATAGTCATTCTAAACTCAAATAAATAAATAAATATATATATATATATATATATATATATATATATTAAATAATTTTCTTTTATTACAAATAACCATCATAAATAAAGAACATATTATATATTCAAGATCAATGTGTTTAAAAATTAGTGGTTTGAATCCATTTCTAAGACCGGTGAAGGTGAGGAGGACATTAGCAACCTCTCCTCTAAGTAGTTAACTATTTTTCTAAAGAGAAAAATAGTGATATGTATTTTCCAACAATATTTGAAGAATTATAAAATGATCCTATCTTATTATACTCTAAAATTTTTAAGACAGCTTAATGTTTTTCTCATATGAGCTTATTCCAAGGTATCATGTAAAAAATATACATTTTCTTTTCTTCAATATCAAATAATAGAAAAATGGTATATCTTGAAATAAAATAACAAATAACAATTGCATAAATTTTATGTAATTATATAAAACAGAATAGAATAACGAAAACTTAAAATTTCATGATAATTATATATTTATTACTTTTAAAAATATAAAGAGAGAAAGTACTTTAAGAAATTAAGTAAATTCGATAAATATCCTAACATTGCAAATTTATTTGTGTGCATAATTGATTTTCTTTTGACCCCTTTAATCTAATCATTGATATCCTTTTAAACTAATGAATGAAACCGAACGGAAGTTGATAACATTGATTTAGATGCATTTCTTGGAAAAGATGAGATGTCTTGTGAGTGAAGGAATGCTCCTTGCAACATTGTTTTAATATTGATTCCTTAGAAAGACCACATGGTTGGAGATAAACAATGCATTTGGTTTGATATTTAAAGTTTTACACCAGATAACGTTACTACGAAGCTTTCACATCCAAATTAGGTTGGAAACCAAATGTGTTATTTTATTTCAATGTGAATTCGATTTTTTCTTATTTATTAGTTAGATACATTGTATTTATATGTAGATATACCTCTTTTAAATGTCTTGACAATATTAAAATTCGTTCACTAAATATACATTAATATCAAATGAATAGAATATCAAGAATATCAATTAAATGAAACTCAATAAAAAGCTTTAGACATTTAAAAAATTCTAAACCAAGACATATATAGAAAAATCATTAAAAGAAACAACAACCAGAGTAAAGTCATGCCCCAACTCAGAAATAATTCCTCTAGGACATGCTCAAGGAACAAAATGACACTCATAAATTCACCTTTATGAGCTATGGGTACGGTAATGAAAGATGAGAAAACTAAACATTTGAGATACACGTGTCGTTTCATGAATATAACACAAGGTAATTTTAGAGGTATAAAGTCTTCAAAGTAATTATATATGACACCTTTAGAAATCTTTGTAGCATGACCACACAACTCCTAATCACCATCCATGGCCAAAGCCAATTTAAAGAAGGATCCAATTACCAAACTTATACACATTTCTCATCTTCCACATAATTATTTGTACCTTCGCTATATACGGGTTGGAAAATAATATTAAGTAAATCTATTATAATAAAAATTTGTATAAATCTTATAAAAATGAATCTATTATTTTTTGTAATAAATGCAATTGTAATATATCACAGAATATTATATCATCACAAATATAATTATGAGCATACTACAAATCCCATTAAATCTATTAATTGACACACAAATATAGAATAATAAATTAAATAACATATATCCTATCAATTAATCAATAACCACTTTACATTTTTTATCCACTTCTGTTTATAAATGGGGTCACGGGACAATTGTGCAATCCGCAACAATCTCCCCTTTAACAATTAATAATTGCCCATCTGAAATTGAACTCGTGATCTTGGCTTGATACCAATTGTTAGGATCAAGTGTTAACCACTAGCCCAAAAGCTATAGTCATTAGTCAGAGCGCAACTCTTTTTACTTAAGAGTTTAACAGCCCAAGCGCCACGATTCGATTGTGACCCAGCCCATTTGCCTCCACCACGAGACAATTGATGTCACCTACAACAACAAGAATGATGCTCTTTCTTTAACTCAGATTTTATCTCTAAGGAGGATTTTTAGGTAAGGTTTTAATGAGGCACAATTCCCTAAATAGATTTTTTTGACTAAAACTATTAACTTATAAGGATCAACTTTATCAAACAAGATGGAGAAATACAATCCATGGTTGTTCAAAAAGGAACAATTATACAAATGGACATAACAAATATTGTAACTACCAACTAAGGTACAAAAAATAGTTCGAGATTGTTTGAAAAAAGATAACTTGACAAACAAATATAACAAGTAATGTATCTACCAACCAAGGTAGGTGAAATAGTTTGAAGTTGTTTGATGTGACCCCAACAAGCCCAAGCTCAAGTGCATCAACAAGTCCAAGCCCACATCAAGGCCCAATCACTAGAAGCATGATGAGAAAGATTCACATGGGCCTTTCACAAGATGATCAAGTCAATCATGGGCTTTTTACATTATTCACATGGGCTAAAGAAATCTCTAAAATATGA
>Ga0214543_1012549_pt1 | contig 11196 bp, 6 predicted proteins | sample CNSS2metaG_FD_160094 | JGI IMG/M metagenome (GOLD analysis project Ga0214543, IMG submission 160094) | Root nodule microbial communities from cowpea collected in UCLA plant growth center, Los Angeles, California, USA - CNSS2 | ecosystem: Host-associated > Plants > Roots > Nodule | place: USA...
CTATTTCCTCCCAATCATCCTCATCCTCCAACAAGTCCTTGTTTTTTTCACCGATATCCTCGTTCCTACCAGATTCATCAATCTGATTATAGTTTTTTTTGAACTGCAAGATCTCAACCTCTTCAGCTTTGAGCACTCTTAAAGAATCATACTCCACCAGTTCCACCTCAACTTCGTTAATTTTCACAACCCTTCCTTCCTCCAATTTCAGCCACGAATGCAAACCCTAGAATAATCCCCAATATGCTGGTTAACACAGACGCCGACGCTGATTCTGTTTTATTACATATTAAATGCACACCATTTTTTTTTTCGAAATTATTTATTTATTACAGCATTCAAATTTCCATGTGTACCACATTTAATGTGCCACTTCATTGTTCAGATCCATCTACATCTCCACGTCACTGTGCTCTTAACGTCGTTTCTGCCATTTTAACGGAAGGGGCTTCATTGAAACAAATTATCAAAATTAAGGACCTAGTTAACACTTTTAAAAATTGAGGGACCAAATTCAAATTTACATACGAAAATTGGGACCAAATGAATAATTTAACCTAACTTTTTTTATCAATACTCTCTCACTTATATTAATTACGGTGATTTAGGAAGTTGAACCTTTATCGAAGCATTAGAATGACAGAAGTTGGTGAATGCAGTAGCTTATCTGCAACAAGGTTCATCATGAACTGATACTAATTATGCAGTCTCAGTTCCCTCTATTATTCCAACTCAAACTACAACATCATACATTTTAGAAGCTTAACAGGAGTCAATTTACAATCCAATGGAGAGAGAGACTCTTATCTTGAAAAAGGGAAATTAATTTATATCATCATGTAAGTGGAAGATGTTGTTGCATGAAGAAGAATTACAGTATATGACAGTATATATGCATTCAAGTGAAGCTGCAAGCTTCTGCAGCAAATCCCACCTTAGAGAGTTTGGCATCGTAAATGACCCTTTGATTCCTCTGCTGATAGTTTCCAATGATTCCCATTTCATACTCATCTGAAACACTAGCAAGTGCCAAACACACCCTCGAAGCATCTTCTTTAACCAGATAGAATATGCCAGTTGCATCCACATTCAGCTCAGCATTGCCCTCAAAATGCATGCTGATGGTAGGTATGTTAACCTCCTCATACCCAGTGAGATTAAAGCAGGTATCCAAAATCGAAAACCCTGGTGCTGAAGGGAAACCAGAAAACTCTTCCAAGAACTTTGCTTTCACAGCATTGTACACGGATGGAGCCAGTCTTGAGATCACTGTCCCGGAATCAAGTATCACTCCACCATTGCCAAAACTTAAATTTTGCAGAGCCACGCCTCCAACATCTATGCCAGTGAGATTCAGTATGTAAAAGGTCGATAACTGTAGATTGGGAACCATCCTAGTGTAGGCAATTGGAGTAACATTTTTGAAAACTTCACTCTGATTACCCATAACCAATGACCCAGAAGCTCCATTTCGAATTGAAGGTAAGCAGTAAGAAAAAACTCCTCCAAATGTAGCATTTGTTTGGGAGATCATTGAAAGTTCACTTCTTCCCAACCCCATTATACCTGAGGCTCCTCCAAATAGACCTTTGTTGTTTCTTCCACAACCAAACACAAAATTACTCACTGAAATACCTCCAAAACTCAGCTTCTCAAACCCCAGTTCACCTCTGGTGTATGATCCATCACCATAGTTAACCACATAGTCACAACTTGACGGATTACTGTCACATGCTCCTGAATTTCCTGTGCCCGATTGAAGAGACTGGCAGGTTGTTGAATTACACAGAATTGATTGAAAGGAAGTGGAATTAGAAGATTTGAACAAAGGTCCTTTCTGATTGTAACATGACAGGCAAGGCTCGCATTGGACCCATGTTAAGTCGCTTCCAGTGTCAACTATCATGGTCATGTTCTGGCTTCCTAATCCCACACTCACAATGTAGTTTAGAGTCTGGAATTTTACGCCAGAAATTAATGGAACTTGGGTTTCCGAGGAATCTTCAATATGTCTAGAGGTCGTTTTTCTAATATGATTTTGAATTGAACGAACGTGGAGAACATCCAGCGCCAACTGTTTCTCATGCCAGTTATCTTTTTCCCCTGACCACTCACCCCTGTCCTTCATTTCCAGTATAATAGCACCTTTTTCCCTCCCTGAGAATTCAGATTATATAAAGAGTTTTATCTGTGAGTTGAGAACCAAAAAGGTTGTAATTTAAAGAACACAAGACATTGTAATGCAGTCTAGAAAACGTAACATATACAACATGGACAGGATTTTATTAATCTATGCTTAATGACTTTGACATTGAAGGACAAACACAGATGAATAATTTCTTTCAGGGGATTTCAGATTCTTAACAATAAAAAGAAAGTTCTGATAAAAGTAAAGAGATATGAAAGTAGGGTTGGTGTAGTAGGTTGGTTTTTACTACAAAACTCACTTGATTGGGGAAGGAGGCACCCCGGGGCACGATTTTGGTGTTTTTTCTGCGACTTTTGCAGGTAAAAGGTGTTGTTGTCGTAAGAGTGAGCGCCATTTGGCATGATGAGGAAAAGAGAAAGAAGGAAGAGGAGGAGGTATGTTGACTCCGCCATTGTGATGCAATGCAAGAGAAGGGAAGATGAAGAGGAACAGTGACAGTGATGTAAATGAGATTGCATTGAGAAGAGAACAAAAGAAGAACCTCTGGCTTTGAGGGTTTGAGACCCCACTTGTGTTGCATGACAAATTATTGAGGTTTCACGTGCACGTATTGAGAAAACAAAACAAGTAGTGTTCTGTGCTAGTTTTGTTGGTGTCTTCACGGACGTGAAAAAAATGTATTTTTATATGCTATTCCTGAGTCTGGCACACACTCAGATCAATAAGCTTGACATGTATGAGATACAAAACTCGAGGGTATTTTGTTGGTAGCTGGTAAAGTTATGTACATGTTTGAATTTTCTTTTGGATCATCTTATGAACAAGTATCTGCTTCAAAGGTTTCGATTTTTAATTTTCATTCAAGAAAACTGAGGTTTCCTACATTTGTACGAGATTAGTTTGTTCTGTTTATATATATATTGGTTCACTTTAAACCTGCTTCAAATCTTAAAATCAATATAAAAAAGTTATTAGTACAAGTGGTTTGAAACCTAAGTTCTCTAACCCCGAGTTCCACGTGAATTTTTTATATATATTTTTTAATTTTAAATAAAATTATTTAAAAATGAAGCTTTAAAATATAAACTTATATTCAAAATAATTTTTTAGTACAATTTGAATTGATTTACTATGATATATTAATGCAAATAAATTTGATATTTCTAAAAATCAAATCTAAATGAGCCGGTCAAGATACAAATTTTAAAATAGAAATCAATCTTTTATTAAACAATTTCATAGTTCTAAATAAAAATATATGAAGTCATTTTTTAAATAATTTTTCCATAATGAATATCTTTTTCAATAATAATTTTTTTTATCATTTGAATTTTTTTTAAAATTATTCAAGTAAAATTACTAATACCACCATGCTATAAAATTAACAAAAAAAAATACACTGCCATGTCATTGGCTTGTACTTTACCAACTGTGCTTAAAAACTCAAAATCGCAAATGTCTACTGATAATTATGTAACTACGTATAATTTGCATCAATCTAAAATATAAATATAATTAATAACCTGAACAGATGCTGGGACATGACTATGATATTCATACATAAATAAATATAACCTTACTATACCTTTCCCTACTACAAAATCTGTTTTCTTTCTAGTTACCACTGAACCTTTTGAGATAATAATGTATGACTAAATTCACTACTCGCCAAGGGCACAAGGAATACATGGAGGGTCTTTGGATTGGTCGCAAGGGGTTATTCGCTCCAAACAATACTCATGAAAGGTGTGGCCACATGATAGGACAGCAACAGAAGGCGAAGCAGGTGGAAGGGAAATAGGCCCTTCTGGTTCGTAGGAGAGATCCCTCTTGCACAAAAGGCACTTATAACCAATTGGTTCTGGCGTTTGATCTGAACCAGAAGAAAGTTAACACATTAGCACATTCTACGAACATAATACTCAACAAAATCCATCTCCACAAATTTGCTAATTCTTTCACTGTTAAATTGATATTCATAGATAAATGATGAGCTTTTCAAAGGAGGTAGAAGCACTTCATATATTGATAGACCAGATTTTAAAGGAAAGGCAGAGATTTTGCCCACGACAGCCTATCTATGATTGACGTTATTACCAAATAAAGTATAATGGACTTTAAGGAACAAGGAATGAGTATCAGGCCTCATGAATTAAGGTTGTGTGTGTGTGGGTGGGTGGAGGATATTCAGGCCATACCTCTATGAATATACTCAATTTAAGCAACCCTACAGGCAAAGTGATTCTCCTGGGATTCTTTTTAGGGAAAGAAATTACGATAGGAATAATTCGTGAAAAGCATTTTTTTAATTGAGCTATCTCACTCGAAAATAAATATAATAATCATGCTCTCCTCATCAGAATAATGAACATATTTTCAATGCCTATTAAATGCAAATGAACCTAAATATACTGTGAAGAAAAAACACATGAAAGAAATCACGGAGGACACAAGGAATTTGTTAAATACGCAAGAAGAAATAAAGAAGCTCCAAGAGATACCTTTAAATTTGATGTGATTGGAAGCAATTCTAGGAACAGCTGGTATAATTGAAGCCTTAAAACGCTTGCGAGCCAAAGCCTGAGCTAACAGTTGATGCTGATTAGATACGTTTGTACGAGGTGATGTATAGGATGAGGGATGATGGAAAGATGAGACTCTCCTGTAATTAGGTGGGGGGAAAGGAGCTGCATGCATTCTAGGAGGAATTGCCCGGGTTTTGTTTGGCGGTGGTAGAGCAGATTTAGTCCAAGTTGTTGGGAACAATGGAGGAACAACAGACTGAGTAGCTTGGGGCGTGATAGATTGGGCTGGTTGGGCCAAGGGAGAAATTGCTCGTGATGTAATTGGGACTGATGGAGCCAATCTGGTCCTTGTTGGAATTGATGGATGTACGAACTGAGTTGGCATTGTCTTCCTGTGTTGACTCTGGACAGTGGATGACAGCGGTTGGGAAGCAGCTCTCTTTAGAGATGACCTTGAAACTTGAGCAGTCATATTTCCACTTCCAGTTTGTATTCCTAGATCTGAAAAAGCTAGTTTATTGCTTCCATTGTATAAAAATAAAGAAATATCCAAATAGTGAATGGATATAATGATATGTCGTTTAAGAAGGTAATCACCAGAAGTAGATTGTGGTTGAAGACGAGAGTTTGATTGATGAACAGAACCACCTGCCTGAGATTGGCCATGATCACCTACAAAATGAATCTTGATAAATAAATAGCAATAGACCATTCACTCCATCTGCAATTTTCTAAAATCTACAGACATGCAATGTCTGTCTATATGCATCAAATGAAATGCTAACATTTGAAATAATCCTACATTACAAATGATCAGGGCTCTTGTTGATACTTGGTTATGCCACATTACATGGAAAGAAGCACCATGATTAAACCAAGTAAAAAGGTCTGTAAAAATCCGAAAGCTATTCCTTAAATAAGCAAGTAATACAGTTAAATGAAGATCTTTCAACAATAATGAACAATACTAAATTAATAACTTGAAAATGTAAGTTGCAGAATGTGTTTAAAGGATTGTTCAATTTGAGGTACTTCATAACTATCCATTTGAATTATTTCAAGCACAACAAAGAAACGAGTAGGCAAGAAACAGCAAGAGGTACCACCTGAGAAATTGCAGATGTGGTCCTTTCACAAGTTAATAATCCTGTTTATTTTACTTTTATTTATGTAAAAGATTTGGTCCTTTCACAAGTATAAAAAGATAATTCAGATATCAATAGATACAGAAAACAATTCTAAATCCAAAAGATCTGGGTGAAGTGTTTATTCACTGCAAATCGGTTTCAAATAATTTATCTATTGAAATACCTGGAACAAGATAATAAAAAGAAGAATGTGGTCTACTGGAACATGAAAGATCAAGAGCCCAAAACTTTAAAAAAAAAAAAGAAAAGGAAAGAGAAAGTAGCTTAAAAAATAACACTTTAAGACCGTTACAAAAAATACCTGCTACATTTGAAATGGATTTTATGTGAACTAATAAAAGCAAAGGTGCAAAAGACTAAATTCCATTATGTTTTAACAAAAACTGCTAAAGATGATCAAATAGGTTTATGCTTATTAAGAATGATGACAAATTTAAGGAGATTTCATTGAGGTATAACAAAGTTTATGAGCAGAAAATAAGGAATCAAGCAGTAGAACACATACTTGTAAGATCCTGCCCTCTGGTGCTTCTAGGGGCCATGGCTAACGAAGGAGTAGAGAAAACCTGTGACGAGAACTTATCATTATTTTTATGTAACAGCTCAGTGGACAACTTATCAGTTATCATTTTGCTTGAAGAGGGAAGTAGCTGCCCATTCACATTGTTCTGTCCACTTTCAAAAGGCACAGTTTGACTGGCAACAATTGGCAATGAATTTAGATCCATGCATCTTTCAGGGCCAACATTGCGACCGATGTCTGTAAATTCCATACTTATGTCTTTCACACCTCCAAGACCTAAATCCCTGCTGACCTGTCCTAAATAAATGTTTTGATCATTGGAGGCTGGCCTTTGAAAAGCATATGAAGGTCCAAGACATAAACCAGGTCTAGAATCAAAAAGAGCTTCATGATTGCTTGCAGGAGCTAAATCAGATATGATTTGTCTTTCATTCTGAAAACCAGAAAAAGCAACATTTGTGTCTAAACCAGAATTTAAGGAGCCTCTGCTACCCTGTTGATTGTGATAAGTACTGATTGGAGGAAGAAATGCCCTCTCAGAATGACCAGTCGAATTGAGATTTGGCATCTCAGTTCCTGATGTGAACTCATTGATATTACTTCCAGAACTAATGGTCATAAATCTTTCATCACGTTTTCCAATTGCAAGCAATGGTTCTGCACCACCTTGATTTGAACTACACAATGTCATTCCCAAATTCGTATCTAGTGAATGCTGATCAATATTACCACTCATTGTTCTTCCCCTAGGGGTGAACATTTGTGGCCTGCTGGTCAAACGATAACCTGGGGTCACATACATCGCACCACTATCAGGCTTCTCAAAGTTATTTAGATTGAAGGCAGCATTCCTCAAATTAGCAGGGATTGTTAGATTGTTATGCCTATCATATTGATATGGCCAACCTGTGTATCCTTCTGGACATGGGTAACAAGAATTTGGTCTGCATGGAACAAAATTATGCTCTTCTGCCCTGTGTGAGTAATTATGGTCCTTCTGGAGATTCTGATAACTTCCAAACTGAGAGGAACTGTGTTCTTCTGCGCTGTGTGAGTAATTGTGGTCCCTCTGAAAATTCTGACAACTTCTAAACTGAGAGGAATCAATCATTGATGTTCCTCCAGCTGGTTCATTGCTAATAAACTGAGATGTTTCATTCAAATTCCAGTGGGGAAAAGGAGATGGTGAATCCACGGGCAGAGGGGTGGTTGTATCATTACATTGACGATCACTAGGATTACTATCATGGTTAGCAGGCACCGTGTTCACTAAACTGAATCTGAGTTCTTCACTGAGTTCTGCCATGGAGGCAGAAGAAAAGGGCATTTTCTCGTCCTTTCAATAGTCTAGTAAGGATAGTTCTGCCACCATGAAAGTAAGAAAGAGAACAAGTAAACCCAGTTAATTAAACTCAAACAAGTTGAGGATAACAATCATATAATAGATAGTAGTGATTATACAAAGCATGCTAAGTTATTGACAAAATAAGGAAAGACAAATCTCGGATTCCTTTGATCATGAACAAAACTATTGAAATTAGCACAGCATACACAAGGAAAATGTCAATTCATGCTCTCCCCAATATTGAAATAAAAAGGAAAACAGCAAGAAGCAAGCAGAGATACTAAGCACTACAAAGAACTTGAAAGATGTATACTTGAGCTAGAAAATATCAGTGCAAGAAAAATCTGCTGATATCGGGTAGGTGTAGCTTCCCATCCCCCATATATACATGTATAAAGTCGTTCCTCCCTAATTCAAAATCACTAATTGATTGATAATGAGCATGATGAGAAAGGTCAATCTAAGTGAGAAAATAACGATTGGATCAAAACGGAGCACATATAGTTCCGAAAATGATAAAATCGTAAATCTTGAACAAATATATTAAAAAAAAAAACAAAAAAGGTGAAATGGAAGTGGTGAAGGGTTGAGAATAAAAGCATGAGAAGGATCGAAAGATGGAGAAGAGAAGAATAGAATGTTAGGGTTAGGGTTGGGGAAAAGACATACCAGCCAAGAGGGTGCTGGAATTACGGTGAAGGTGGTAAGTTGGGATGAGAGTGAGAGAAGAGAAATTGGGGGGTTTTGGCGCCCTAGTGAGGTAGACATTTTAAAGGGTTCGGTGTGGGGTCTACCAATATCTGCACACGTGTTTCTTCCTCCTCTCTACTTCATAATAATTCTCATTCCTCACACCGAAACTTCTTCCTCCATTGTCTCATCTGAACTATTACTAATATTAGCACTCCCATCTTTTTACTATAATAGAACAAATTCAACATAGTAATGATCATGATAAGAAAAATTATATTACAATACTAAAAAATTATATTAGTATACATTATAGAAATAATAACTTGAATTTAATAAATAAATTTATTTTAAATTAAAAACAAATTTATGATTAAATATTGATCAAATCATTCTAATAATATTAATAATATTATTTTTAAGATATTTACAATATTATAATATTACAACATTAAAAAATTAAAATTTTAGTGATTTTTAAAATTCAAAGCACACACAAACTTTAAAATAAATAAATTTAAACGTAAACGTTGCAAAATAATATTTATTACCAAGAATAAACTTATCTCTTAAATAAATAAACAAAAGGTATTCTAAAGGGGTTCATTTAAAAGAATATAAAAAGATGAGAGATAATTTATTAATTTTGTCAGTTTTCTCAACTTTTTAATTCTTTAATTAATTATTTTAACTTGATTATGTAATTTTTTGAATCAAATTCACTTCTTTTTATGTCAACTTGCTCATAATTTAGGATTAAAAATATACTTAAAATATAATATTTAAGTAAATTAATTGTTTTTATTAAACTTTGTAATAATGGTAAGTGTAAATATATATATATATATATATATATATATTAATTGGAATATATGGATTAATCATTTTTGGTTTTTTGTTAATTTGAGGTTAAGAGTTAAATCATGAAGTCCATTAAGAATCTAAGTTTCTAGACATGTGAGGATATGACGAGAGAAATATAAACTTAATTAATGAACACTCATGAACTTCAAGAAAGTTCCAAGCAATTATACTTAATACATATACACAAAGATAATTTAGAAGACTGAGCATACAACCCAGATCATAATCTCTGCAGTAGGTTTATCCGCACCAAATATTAATTATAGCAAAGACTTAAGTCTTTATTTATGATTTACACAGAATAAAACATTGATTCACACACACACAGATATGTAAATATTGATCATGCTGATGCAGAAGAAGGATTGGAAGGGTTGATAGGAGCTGCTACAACAATGGAAGAAAGTGTCGGAGGAGATCCTTTAGTTTTTCCTGGACCCGGTTCAGGAGAATAACCGGGAGTTGGTGGTGGCGGTGGGTGCCGTCGTGGATGTCTCGGTGGCCACAAATTCATCACTTTCACAGTTGATTCACCTGAAAATATATACCATGAATAACATAATAAAAAACTTCTCTTCCACCTTAATTTTCTTACCATGTTACGTTATTTTCAGTTTATAGTTTCTCAATTGTTAAGTAATTAATAATACCCAGAGGTGCAGCATGTGCATGTGGAGGAGTAGAAGGAAACAGCAACACCTGGAAAAGAAAGAGAGAAAGTATGAGAAGATGGAGAGTCTTCATCTTTCTCACCTTAAGTTGATGTGCTTCTTCAAATTTCTCTGACATACCTTATATATACACTCACCACACTCACAACATGACAATTCACAAACATATTATATGGAAGTAGTTCATGGGTCACATTATACCAAAGATGCATGAGAAACAATTTTGAACCAAATTAATCATTTGAAAAATCTAACTATTTCATGCATTAGATACTGGACAGGTGTCATCCCCAAAAAAATAATACTAGATAGGTTACAACAAAACCAAATAAAAAAAATTCCAAGTATTCACTGACCCCTTCTTTTTATTCTAATATTATATATGTATATTCTCCTTACTACAAAGGATTAGATGAAATCTAAAGAACAACTTGAAGAATTGTTGCGTACAAGGTTGTTTGCTGGTTTGTCTATACCGTGTTTGGTAATATAAAATTTGTCTAAAAGGGGTGACGTATATGTAGTATTTATTATGATGCAAGTTATTTGTTTAGTGTATAATATGAATTGATACAAATATTTAGGTATTTAAGTTTGATTTCTTTTTAAGCTATTAATTACATGTAATATTTGTAATTTATTTTCATATTATAGATAAAATATTTATCAATTTTTGTAAGGAGATTTTTATTGATTACTTAATAAAGCTTTCTTTTTTAATTATTTTTTCTATTTATAAAATTTATACTCGAGACATTTCTTATTAACCTATTGAATTTCCTTTAACTTGGAGGAGTTTTATAGCTTAGGATATGTTTACTTTCTTTCGTATAATTTTTATGTCGTTTTTATTCCATTTCTATAATTAGTCCTTCTCCACTTAAAAGAATAAGTAATACATTCATGCATTATAAATTAAAATATACAAATTTACTTCATTCTCCAATATGACATTCACAATAGTATATTCATCTGAATGTACATTGACACATGCATTATCACATCTTCAACCAACTAAAATATCTGGTCTCAATTATATTAAATTATTTTATTTTTAATCTTCTTAATTGTCTTTTCATGTCAATCTTCTCTCTTTTATTTCTATTTACTCAGTTTCATTTTTTTTTAAATTACCAATATTGATAAAAATAATTATATCACTATTAAAAGAGTAAAATATATTATGGTAGATAACTTAAATATAGGATTTTTAATATTTTATGATCTCGTGAAGTCTAAATCCAGTGATTTTATACGAGCTACATTACTTAAATATATATA
>Ga0214543_1012553_pt1 | contig 11193 bp, 6 predicted proteins | sample CNSS2metaG_FD_160094 | JGI IMG/M metagenome (GOLD analysis project Ga0214543, IMG submission 160094) | Root nodule microbial communities from cowpea collected in UCLA plant growth center, Los Angeles, California, USA - CNSS2 | ecosystem: Host-associated > Plants > Roots > Nodule | place: USA...
GCCTCACGTGTTATAATCCTAGGGAATAATCTCCAGTAATTCCTGAAGAGTCTATGTACATGGACTATATGCAAGATCTATACATTACATTCTACAAGAATAAAAGCTTTCCCTTCTATCAGATTAGCTTCCCTATCTTTCTAAATGCCCTCCTTCCAAATTCAACAGACATCATCAATATGATTGTTGCTTTAAACCCCTGAATGTCTAGCAAAAATTTCATTTACATTACTCAGTATTAATACAATAGAAAAAATATTCTCGGATAAGAGGGAGAGAAAAAAGTGCAGTGGCCGAGGATAATATATCCTCCACAGAAAATTAACTAACGTGCAGGCTACTCACTAAGTAATGATATTAGGGAGGGTCACCATACATACTCTTATCCTCATATATGCATAGAGGGTTTTTCATATTTGAATCATGATCAATTGGTCATCAAGGTGCAACTTTACTGCTGCACTAGGATAAATTCTCCATAGGGAAGAGAAAAGAAAATACCCAATGAACAAACTGAAAGCACATCAGTTGTGTAAAGCTCGCCAATGCCTCACATTCTTTCTATTTAGTTCTTTACTTGTTCTGAAGTAGTTGAAGCTGAAGAGAATGTTATTTCGAAGGTAAATGCTGGAACCGTTAGCTAGACAAAATGACATTCTTAGACACTAAATTTAAACCCCAGCATTTCAGTCTGATGGGAAATTCGAGAACAGAAACTTCTTAAATGTTCGAGCATTATGCTCTGACAAAGTAAAAGCATAAATAGTGCATCTTCACAAGACCTTTGTCTTTTACATTCCAGCTAAATCCTGTAAAACTTGTAGTGATTTTCATCAAATCATAGTGAACCTAGATTTGTGAGAGCCAAGAGGTCTGTGTCATGTAATTAGCTTGTAAATTATGCAAAAATGGTAGTATAGTAATTTTCAAATTTCAATGTAACTTTAATGATTTAGTGATTATAGGCTTGCTTTCAATTCTAGCATTCATGATTCCTTTTCTTTTATCTATCATTTCTCTTGGCTCAAACTTGGAAGTCTTACCCTTCAATCTTTTACCCCTTTAATTTTTCTTTAAATCTGTCACATATAAGTTATAACGGTTGGAGGTCTCATATCGACTAAGAATATGATCAAATCATAATATATAAGGTGGTACAAACCTCACTTTGCAAACTGGATTTTGTGGTTGAGTTAGACATGAACATACCTAATAAAATGGTATCATAGCTATTTCAAGCTTATCCTATGAGATTTATTGGACCTATTGTATCATCCATTGTCGAGTTATTGTCAGACTATCCACAAATATCTAATTCTATGTTTGAGATGTTCATTTCTCAGCGTGAGTTGGTGTGTTGAAGATCCCATATTAAAAAGGAATATGGCTAAATCATAATATATAAGTAGAATGTAAACCTGACTTACTAGCTGGCTTTGTATGATTGAGTTAGAAAAAACCAACTTACTGAGAATAACTATTTTCCATAACAAGTTTTGTGAAACTGTGTGAAAAGATAATGATACATGCAAGGTTGTGTATTTATTTGGGCTGCAATTCTTAATTGGATTTAACACTAACAATTTGTTACAGGTCAATAAGGTTCATGGGGCTTTTTTTGTTACAGTTTAATAGTAGAAGTGACAATTTATATCTGTCACTAAATAGTTTTCCTCACTCCCCAGGTTCTTTCTATGGAAGTTGTTGAAGCATATAACATACTGCCAAATCTGGTAAGTATTGTTTATTTGAATTGTGAGTCTTGCGTTGAGGTAGATTTTCTGATTGAGACCACAGCATTATTGCATTCATTAGGCTGTTGTTAAGACTCTATGGTACTCTACTCTCATATGGTAGGTAGGAGATAGGAAGGTTGGCACTAAATATTTTCTTGTTTCTGAGCAGCTGTTGTTGAAAGTGAGAAAGTATAGGCTTTATAAGTTTGTATCTACTGCATTGATTAATATGATCAAATACTGATAAAGCTTGATATACAATTTTATCAGGACTTCGTCTTTAGGTTCCAATAACTTTGTCGAAGTTGTTCTGATTTTTTCTTGATTGTCTGTAATTCATATTTGTTTGTTTTAAGGTTAATTCATGAAGGATAAAAAATTTCGTTGTCATCTACTTATGCAGGATCTAATAGTTCCATCTCTCATGAACAAAGGCATTGATTTTTTGGTTTCAAGTTTATCAATGGTTCCAGGCATCCCTATTAAGCCTATGCTAGCAAAGTATACACTATTCCATATATTGGCCCTTTCCTGAAACCTTGATGATTTGATTTCAAGTTTCTAGAACCTTTTGTCAACTTCAGTAGTCTTCACAAGTCCTCACGTATTTTATTAACTCCCAATTGATTCTTTTATTTTCCATTTCTTCATAGGATCACCAATGGTATTCCTCAAGCACTGAAGCTATTTGAAAATAAAGCATTTACATGTGAATATAAGTATGCGCTATTCCTTAATTAGTTAGTTGTTTCCTTTTGTGTTCACTTCTCTTTTGACATCTCATTGCATTCAACGATGAACATGAAGAAGCAAGTTGTCATTTAATATTTTGGGTGGATATATTAGCTGGGTCATATGAAGTTTCAATCACAACAGATTGCTTGTTAGAGCATGTGCATATTAAAATAGTAATTTTATCTGCAATTCTACATCACTTAATTTGTCAAATTTGTATGTCAATGCTATAAAACTTATGGGACAATGTGCTGTTAAGTTTCCTTGACTGTGAATTCTAAAGTTTTTTCCAAGTTGACTATTAAAAAGAAAAAGAAAATATCTTTTAGTATCAAAATTGAACATTTAATCTTTTAAAAATGGTCGTTTTGATGGCAGGAAAGCTGGTACAAGGCAGAGTCATCAGGTTGCTGGTGAAAAGAAAAAACTAAATTTTTAATATTCTAAGTTTCAAAATTTGAAATTCTAATCTTATTTCTATCTTTTACAAAGTTTTCTAAAATATCTGTAGTAGTGCAGAGATTACTTGCACTATTGTACAAAAGAGAGGTAGTAGTAGGTGCAAAAATGTCAGATTGCTTCATGTATAATCAGTTTTATGTGAAACTTGAAAAATTTCTTGGATAGATAGTGATCTTGCCTGTTTATTAATACCTTTCAAAACGGTGATATTATTCAGGGTAAACATCCACTTCGGCATTACTTGTCTCTTGTTCAAGATGAATTGCCTTTTATTTCACATCACTTGTTAAATTGAGTTTAATTGAATCCCAGGTATGATGGTCAGCGGGCTCAAATTCATAAATTAGTTGATGGATCAATTTGTGTTTTTTCAAGAAATGGGGATGAAACAACTTCAAGATTTCCTGATCTGATTGACATAATCAAGGAATCCAGCAAGCCTGTTGCATCAACTTTCGTAATGGATGCGGAAGTACAAAAAAGATTCTTGTCGTGATATTCTTTATATTTGTTCTTATTAACTTAGCTCCTAGTATTCACTCATAATTTTATGGTTCCTGTACCTTTCAGGTTGTTGGTATTGACAGGAAAAATGGATGCAGGATTATGTCTTTCCAGGAGCTATCATCACGTGGGAGAGGTGGAAAAGATGCATTAGTTACTGCAGAGAGCATCAAGGTTGGACATTTGCATTTGGCCTATAAAACACTTTATTTTTATTAATTCTATTCAGTACTACAGTTCAAAATAAAAGACTTGACCTTAGTTGATACTGGTTTGTTCTATGGACAGCATAGTTATTTAATTTCAGGTTGTAGTTAACTTAGATAAAAACCAATTATTTAACAATCTTAGGAATGTTACCTGACTCGGTAACTTTTAGAAGGGTTTAGTAGGATGAAGTATTAAAACATTTGTTTAATTGTCAAGAACATGGAAATTTTAGAGGGATTGGAGAGCTCTGTTGAAATTATGCTCTTTTCTTCTTTTTCTTTCGATTTTTCTAGTCAGGTCATTTTGCTTTGCTTTGGTTCCTTTGAATTTGACGTGGTTTGGTTTTGCTCTAGTTCTTGCAGTAGTATTTCTTGTCTTTGTACTTCTCTAGTTCTCTTCTTCAACTCTATTTGCAGTTAGTTCTCTGGATTTAATTCTGATATCTTCTCTTTGTTCGTGCAGGTGGATATATGCATCTTTGTTTTTGATATCATGTTCGCAAATGGAGAGCAGTAATTATCTTTTACTCAAGCTTAATATATTTGGTGATGAGCTTAGAAAATGTGTCTCATGAATACTTTAGCCTTATTTGGTTCACTGTATTACGTGCTTAACCCCTATCCCGAGGTTAAGTCAAGGGATACGTTCTGAGCCACAACTCAAGGAACACCAGCAAGCTGACCTTTAAGATATCCTAGAAGCCATGTAGATCACGCACATCATAGCAAGCATAATACCAATCTGCTGCAGCAAAACCGCTTGGCGCTACTCATGAGGCGCCAAGCGTTGCCTACCTCCAGACCGCCGGGTAGGAGACACATACCGCCAGGCACATAGTGCCTATAAACACACCACTGTTGCAGTCATCGCCTGGCGGGACTTCCCTCGTCGCCAGGCGCATGCGTACCAGTAGCCCTCTAAACCCACAACTATCATTTGATGACTCTAAGCCACCGCCAGGCGATGCACCAGTACTGCGAGACATACTATTTTTCCACTACATTCGATTTTACCAAGTAATCCTAGTTCCCTAATGCATCACCCAGTGCGCAAGCCCACAAGATTAATTCAACCCCATTGAGACTTGTCCTTAACTCTCTACAGATTTAAATCTTTAAGTATTCACTCTAAAACTTTCTTTCTATGTTTATATGCATTAGACTACAACCATGAAACGCATCACTTATATGTACTGAGACTTACCTCTCTTGTACTTCAGACATAGTACCCAATACATAGATCAACCCACACAAATTACTTCAACCTTTAGACCAATTCCACCATTAGTTATTTCCATGTCCCATTAATTAGGCCCCCTCTCCAATAATCCAAAGTACTACTACTTTATTTTTCATACAATTCCTATTAGTCTTACCTTGACACCACAATTAAACAACTCATGTTCTCTGCCCATAATTTCAGCTCCTCCAAGTCAACTCAAGTATACAATATTCACTCAATTCTAAGTTTTAAGTCAACTCCTTAGTTAATACATTATTTTTCTTCCATTAATCATTCAAAACATTCTAAAATCCATCCTTCCAATTCCATTTAGGATTGCAACAGAACCCAACCCCAGTGCCTTCCATCACAGCCACGCAGTAAAGGACCTGCTAAGTTGGCGCTTAGCGAGAAATTCCAGAATTTCGAGCACCTTCAAGCCTCTTCTGACAATTCTCAAACCCAATTCTCTGTCTATCTTCGTAGTTCACACGTGAATATGGTAACAAAGGTTCAATTATTCAACTCTTCAAGTAAAACCATATAATCACAATTTCGTTCTTATTACACTATAGAAATCAATTCAATGAATCATTCCCCAAACCCTAACCATGTTACCGTAATTGAATGCTTCCCATTCAATCCCCAAGATTCATACCCATAGGTAAACATTCGTAATATAACACTTCTCATAATTTCACATTTTACACATGAACGTTTCTAGAGAACCCAATCAATCACCGAATTCATATATATATACTCAACAATCACACATCTCTCTCTCTCTCTCTCTCTATATATATATATATATATATATATATATATATATATATATATATATATATATATATACATTCACCAATCAAGGCCATACCAGCACTTAAGCACACTTAATCATCCATTAATAGTCATACCATTAGGGAATTAAAACAACCAATCATGAGTGATGTATATTTCTAGCTGCAGACATCCAATGCAAATCTCCACCGTTCAAAGTGAATAACAATATGTTATGAATCGCTTGTCAAAATGTCACCTGAATCGGACGGTTAACGAATAAGAAAACACAGTTTTACGAAAACTGCGCAAACTAGAAAAATTTGTGGCGCCTAGCACCCAGAATTCAAGAGCTTGGCGCCTGGTGGTTCCTGCTGTGCGAAAAGTACGAAAAGTAGCATTTTTTTGCACAGTGTTTGCATCATCTAGTAGAGTCACCCTTGCCGCCAGACAGTTCATCATAGAAAAACCCAGAATTGGGTTATCACTCATGCATCGCCTGGCGGCACATTCAAAGCCTCTAGGCGGTTTCTGGGAATTTTAGAACAAACTCGAAAACACCACGATTTGGAATTATGCAGGGCATCATGATCATACATTACAATACAAAACAATCATAAAGCATGTATATACGTGAAGGAACTCCCCTAACCTGGTTTCCTTAGCTTATTTTGGAATTGTTGAGTTCCTCCTTGATCACCAATGATCTTCCTTTGACTCTATCTCAATGCAGCTCCTTTCCTCACTCAATCCTCACCCAACTCTCAATTTTCATACTCCTCTCCCTATACAATAATAGAAAATGCAGAAAACCTCTCCTCTCACATAATTAAGTACTCTCAACCATTTGAGCTAGTACTTTTCTACGTCACATCAATCAACATTAAAATCCATAAAGGCTCTCACTACCCGCATTTATTAATTAAATATTTATTTAATTAATTAAATTTCACGGGTCTTACAATACCATCTCCTTGTCTAAATGTTGTTGATAAACACAATTAACTTTGTAAGCTTACTAAATCCTGATATGTATTAAAGCATGCAAGTAGGCAATGGTTTGCTAAATTTTCTTCCTCTCTTATTTCTATTGGTTTTATTCAATCTAAATTTGATCACTCTTTATTTATAAATAAATCATCTACTACTTTTACAACTTTACTTGTGTATGTAGATTACATCATCTTAAAAGGAGTTTCATTAGTAAAAATTGAAAAAAATAAAGTGTTTTCTGGATAACTATTTTAAGATTAAATATCTTGAAGAACTCAAGTATTTTCTTGGTCTTGAAGTGGGTATTTATCTATGCCATAGGAAGTGTACCCATATATTTTAAAAGAGACAAGAAATTGCCAGCAAACTGTGCACCACACCTTCCATGAATAACATTAAAGTGTTTTTTTAAGCAAAGAATATTCTCCAAAATGCAAACTGTTATCGAAGACTTATTGAAAAATTGTTGTACTTAACTAATATAGGACCGAGTATAAACTTTGTTGTAGATCTTCTTAGCCAATTTGGACAAGGACCTACTATTTATCACCACAAGTTGCACAACACATTCTTAGGTACATAAAAACCAACCCTTCACAAGGATTATTTTCTCCTTATGACTCTGAAATTCAACTAAAGGGGTTTAATGATTCTGATTGGTTATCTTTTCCTAAAACTAGATGCTCAATATAAGGTATTGAATTTTTCTTAGAACATCCCCTAATTTTAGGAATTTAAGAAACAAACTATTATTTCTTGATCCTCTTTTGAAGTGGAATATTGTGCCCTAGCCACAAATGCTCGTGAGCTACATTGCCTCTCTCATCTTCTACAAGGTCTTCATATACAACCAAATAATTCTATTATTTTTGTACATTGATAATCAATTGACACGTCACATAACCCATAATCACAACTTTCTCAAACGAATGAAGCATATAGACATTGATTACCATGTAGTTCCAACCCAATCTCTTCCATCTTCTCCCTATATGCTCGAATTAATAACTCGTACATGTTTTCACTAAAATTTTACGTCAATTATGTTTTCAAATGATTATATCCTGACATGGAATAATGGGCATCCATTTTCTAACTTGAGGGGAGGTTGTTATGATTATTACTTCTTGGTTAGGGTTTTGTAGACAACCATTTTTAACTTTTAATGAAGCTTTATGAGCTTTTATGATGTTTTGAGGTGTAGTATGATGAATATAGTTAACATCTTGATAAGATGTAGTATGTAGAACAACTAATATTTCTAAGATATTTTGGATTGTTTCTTCCATGTATTTGTTGAGTTTGAAAGGCATTACCATAAAAGTAAAAAACTAATATGAGGTCATAGAAACAATAAAAAAATAAAAATTAAATACAATTATAACTTAGTAAAATTTCTTCCATTTTCTATTTGAACTTTATTCTTTTTAAAAGATCCAATTTTTCAAATATTATATAATTTATTTTACTTTGAGTAATTTTAGTTTCTAATGATTTTTTATACAAAATATTATTTGTAATATTGTATGAAATTACATCACACTCTTGCACTAATTTATTAGTTTAGTAAGAACCTAGAAAATAATTAGGACTAAAACTTATCTATTTTAAGTAAAGCTTGAAAATTTTATTATTAAAATACAAAGGTTGTAAATAGAAAAAATCGTTCAATCGATTTTCATCTAATAAAGACCACCATGTCTTTAAAACTATTTATTCTTTTTCTCTCTAAAATCTCTCTAAGTTTACTATCAACTTATTCATTCTTTTGAAGATTAGAGATTGTCATAAAGATCCAAGCAAAATATATAGTAATCCTAACCGATCTAAATTTTCTTTTGAGTAAATACATCTTCACCCTTCTCTTAAGTTAACTTTTAGAAGTGTGTATGCATGTGTTTTAGGGTTGTTACATGTGGTTGAAAAAGGCTTAAGATGAATATCTATTTATCTAGGATTGCCAGGACATGCTCAAATTGTTAATATTAGTTTTTTTAGTACATGTATAATATTTTATGAGAGCAAGAGTTATTAGAGCTTAGTTGAGTCAGAGGCTTAGTGCAGATAAGGGAAACTAGTAATTTGTTGGTAGTGCTTTAGTTAAATGATCTAGTAGTATGGTTGACACGATCATTGAATTTGATTTAAGAAATGTAGTTTGTGTGGATGAATTTTGGATAGTTAGTTTTAATTAAATTTTTGTTGATTTGATGCATTTTATGTTGTACTAGTTGTGTGAAGTTTTAACAATTAAGATATATTATTTTAGTCAATTTGGTATGGTTTAAAATCATTTGGAGAAAATTATATCTTTTGGGAATGAGGATGGAGTAGAAATTGCTCAATTTGACTAAGTGATTGATAAGATATATTTCTTGAGGTTTTTGAAATTATTGCAAACTCGTTGGCTAGCCATCCATTTCGTTGAGCAAAATTCTAAATTTCAAAGTCTAGAGAGCTCAAGTCATTTTAATCACTAGGCAAACCTTTTGATTAAGGCTTCCAGGGTTTTAATTATCGGGCGACTAAATCGTTCACTGAGAGAAATTCCTTTTGTTAAAATATAAAGAGGCTAGGGTGGTTAGGTTGTTGGTAGAAATCATTAAGTTTTAGTTCCAATACCTTGTCATTAGAGGAGTCAATTTCCTTGCTGAACAAAATAAATTTGATGTAAACCTAGAGTGCTTAGAGGAGATTGGTTTGAGCGAGCATAAACTCGCTAGGTGAGTATACCTTTAAGGATCTTGAGAAAAATCAATGTTTGAGATTTTGAGATAAAAATGTGTGGGTGTGTGCCAAGTAGAGCTAGTTTTAGGTATGATATATTATTTTTGTGTGGGTGTGTGGTCAAGTAGAACTATGGAATGTGCCATAATCTACTATGGATTGTTGATTTGATATATGTGTGATGCGAGTGTAGTTATTTTTAAGGAACAAATGTTATGTTGAGTAGCGGTAAGATGTGTATTGAGTAGGGGTTTCTTAATGAGATTATTCTGAATCTACTAATATTGAACTCACATACAAAAAGATATTAGGTGGTGAGAGTGGATGAAGGTTCCTATAATTTGGAGTACGATGTGAATAAGAACCATAACTGGCATATTATAAGAAACTTACCGTATTGAGGAAGTCTTGGTTATTGGGATGTGACTTTGTGAGTGAATGATTATATGATAGGTACAAAACCTCTAAGTCTAATTCAACATACGGATCTTCCGGAAGTAGACATGAGTGTTTGTGATGATTATATGAATTGATTTCTACATCATATTAATTAGATGATGAATGAGATGTGACAAATGTGTGTTTGTTTCATATTTTTATTGTTAAATGTATGTTTTGTTCAAATTAATAGTAGATTACCCTACTTGTGTGTTTTGTGTTGTTCTAATTGATAATGGAATTAGACTTTAGAAGAAAGGAGGAAGATGAATAAATCATGTACACATTTTCTCGCACAAAGACATTGACAGATGATAAAATATAAATATATTTGAAGTAAAATAAATAACAAGCATGCACACAAATTTTATACTGGTTCACCTAATCACATGGGTTATATATATATTGTCTCTTAAGCACAATGCTTAAAAGGTTCCACTAATCAAACAACTTGATTACAACATTAGTATTAACCTCTCCAAGTATCACGAGTGTAGTCTCTCTAGACATGAGTGTCAACCTCTCTAGCTATCACTAAGTATCAAATATCTAGGTATTACGAGTATAGTCCCTCTAGGCAAAAGTATCAACCTCTCTAGGTATAACAATTTTAACCTCTCCATGTATCACTTATTAACCTCCCCGTGAGATCAATAAATCTCAAATGGAATAACGACAAACACTCTTAAAGTAAGAGAATACAAATGAATTTCACTCAAATATACTTCATAAACTAAAGGATTTTACAATGGTTAACTACACACGCCCATTGTTTTCACGACTATTGAAATGTGACTCTATAAGCTCAAATATCTCTCCTTTCTCTTTCTCATTTCTTATGTATTTTACTTTCTACTCATGCCCTTTCTTCTTCACCTTGATCTTTGTATCTATAGACATGTTGTGAATATGACAATTAAGTGTCTGTACTTCTAAATCTTCTCAAATTAATTCTCTATATTTTTTTATTCTCTTTGTATCTTATTCTTATTCTTATTAAGGAATGTTTTCATTATCTTCAAAGCTTTTGCTTTCCTCTTTTCTTGATTTTCTCTTTCTTTCCTTTTCTCGATTTGCTTATTCAATATGTCATTCTTCAATCTTCAAGCATAATGATATTGTTCAATCTTCTTTTCTTGTTGATTGTTTCTCTCTCCTTTTTTGAGTATATTCTCATTGAATAATTCATTTGTTTGTTTTCATAGTCGTATTTCTTTCTTCTTTTGTGTCTTATGCCAATTTGTAATCGTTGAATAAGTGAATTTGATCATGATAGATATTCATCTTCTCAGTTCATCAGTCTCTTCATATAATCTTCAAGATATTCTTTCGATATTACAATCTTTAATATATTGCAAATGACCGTTGTAGTACATTGATATCTGATCTC
>Ga0214543_1012554_pt1 | contig 11193 bp, 1 predicted proteins | sample CNSS2metaG_FD_160094 | JGI IMG/M metagenome (GOLD analysis project Ga0214543, IMG submission 160094) | Root nodule microbial communities from cowpea collected in UCLA plant growth center, Los Angeles, California, USA - CNSS2 | ecosystem: Host-associated > Plants > Roots > Nodule | place: USA...
ATCAAAAATAGTTTTCTTTCTCTTTCAGTGTTTGTCCGACCCTCCGCGTCGTGTGACACGTATTTCCATGTAATTCAAAAATACAAAAAAATATAAAATTCCAAAAATATAAAAAAAAACATCAACATTTTCAAACAAACAAGTTTTTTAAGAACTACGTGATCCTTGATTCTCCCTGTGAGATACGTAGGAGCAATGCCAGTTCTTGTTAGGTTCACCTCTAAAAAAATCAAATCATTTTCTCAATTGTTTTCCAAATCGTTTCTCTCAAAGAATTACGTAACCCTGATTTCTCATTTTGAATGAGAATACGTAGGACCAAGGTCAATCCTTGTCGGGCCTAAAAAATTAAAAAAAAAATATCTTTGTTTCTTTTTTAGCATTTTTGTCTTATTATTTTTGGGGAAATTAATATTTTGAAAACCACATCAACTTTGCATTTTTAATTAAAGGTACCGCCCTCGGGCGGGCGCGGTAGGGTGCTAACACCTTCCCTACGCTTAACCGATTCCCGGATCCAAAATCTGGTTTTTCGCAGACTAGTTTTATTGTTATGGTTTTTCATAGTTTTCCAGAATAACTATGGTGGCGACTCCCAATCTCTTTTCAAACTTGTTTTCTTTTTTGGTTCGTCGTCCCGTCGTGATTCCGGTTGCGACAAAGTGAAATGATTTCATGTATATATTAGAAAAAGTTATTGTAACATGTATATATAGGTTGTAATTAAGCTTATTTACTAATTTGGTCTCAAATGGAAGATGACGAAATTGGATGATTTTAAAAAATTGGGGTACTAAATTGAACCAAAAATTTAAATTGGGGTACTAAATTGAAAACAACTATTACACTGCCATGTGTCATGATTGTAAGCTGCCACGTGGCACGATGATAAACTGACACGTGGCAGTTTTAAAATTTTTTGAAAAAAAAAATATTTTTTTTGAAAAAGAAAATAAAAATTTCATGGCTTGACACGTATCCTGTACGGACACGGTGTTAACTCCAACTTAACGGATAGGACCAAATTGAATCTCTTTAGAAAATTGGGGTACCAAATTGAACATTCATAAAGTTCGGGTACCAAATTAAACTTTCCGAAAAAATTTGGGTACCAAATATGTATTTATACCTTTTTCTTATTATGACCATTCTTATATTTTAGAATTTTTTTATACTTTTTTTCAATAAATTGTGATGATCACTCCTTTATGACTCCTTTATGCATAATACCAGATGTGAGATGCTTTCTTCACTAAAGTAAATATATTAATCTTGGGTGTTACATAAACATTTATAAAAAATATTTTTCATAAAATATAAATTTAAAAAACAATATTTGTTATAAAGAAATACCGTGACATCCCATCTAATAAAATAATTCTAATAAATAAAAATCACATGTTTTAAAAAATAAAATATATTGGCAAAAGATTACTCATGATAGTAAGAAATTAGATAAAGCCAATTTTTCAAAAGATACTCAAAAGAGGAATAACCAACACGCCTAAACTACACAGTAACATCTTCACCGTCTTTTATTACCAGGAGTCTCCACGTCTACTCAGCAACATTTGATGATCATTGCAAAAAGAAAAACACAACAAGAAAAGAAACACAAAAAGAAAGAAAGAAGGGTAAGCTAGTGTATTTAAGCATTCATACGTAGATATAGTTACATAAGTATATCACCCAAGAAACTCATACATGGAGAAAAGAAACATTAACTCACAAAGTTTTCACTCAATTAAACACTCAACTGACTCTTGACTCAGATATCTGAATTATGCGCTTGATATATAATTCTAAGGAAGTATGCACTTGCATTGATTTTTAAACTCTGTAGAGTCTAGCCACAAGGGGTTATCACCTAATCAATCACAAGGTAAATCCCAATATGTCTCGGGCTCAAACACTTCCCAGGATTAGGATCTCCTGTCACTCTCATTACATAATCACTCTACTCTACATGAGTGTAAATGATTATTAGAGTTCATAATACCTTCCTTATTTATACATCTTCTATATCAAGGCATACACTAATCATACCATCACCAAGAATTTTCCTTGAAACTCTTTTATCATCAACATTCCACATGTTATCTCAAAATAATTATCATCCCAAACTAAAAACATCAAGCACATGTAAAAGATATGTCACATCACTCATGCATAGCTCCATACATTATATTTTTAACATTAATTTGGTCAATCACAAGTTAACATAAGGAATTAAAATTCTGCAGCAATTATCGCTTAAGCTAGACTGAGAAATTCTCGCTTAAGTTATAAATTCTTACTTAAGCTTAAGCTAGAATAACAGGTTTTCTTTGATTTCAACATGTAAAAATCAAAAATCCAAAAAAAAAAAAAATAAACACAACTACAAGCATCGAACTAACATTTTAAGCACGATTCAAGACGAAAAACATGTTACAAACTTAAAAAAAGTTTTTAAAACCCTAGCTTCCCTTACCTCAAAACTGAAGGCGAACCTATAGGGAGAGAGTCCTAATAGAAGAAGCACCATAGCTTCAGAAACAAACTAAAGAACTAAAAAACATGAGCACATGACAAAAATGAGACTCTAATGAAGACCCTAAGACTGAACCAATCACAACCAAACTGAAAAAAGAAGAAAGAAATAAAGGTTTGGGGTTTACTTACATGAAGGGAAGGAAGGAACTTCAATTTGTTCCAACAAGAACTCCGCAAAGGTCTTAGTTTCAATCTTTGTTGCAAGGAGTGGTAGTAACAGTATTAGAAGGAAATGACAACAATAATCGTAAAGAGTAGAGAAAATTAGGGAAAGATCTAGAGTGAGAAAACTGAAAGGTTTTTTTGAAATGAAGAAACAAGTGGGTTGACTTTGACCCTTTTTACTAAAGCTAACCCAAAAATCCTGAGATAAAAAGTGAGTTTTACAAATATCATGTTGAATTAGAGTTACAAAATATAGTTTTTCATGAACTATATTAAAAATTAAAATTAAAAAAAAAATTCATCTAACATTATTGCAATGACAATAACAATCGGAGGTTACATATTCACGGTATATATAGTAATTTGGATATTTTACACTTTTAAAGATGCTACATAAACAATTTTTTTACCATATTCATGTTGTTTTGATAAAAGAAAATAATATTTGTGGTTTCAACTTGTCTTTTGATTTTTTTTAGTTAAATTACTCTTTTGGTCCTTGTATTAAGTAGTGTCAAGTTGGTCATCCAATTTCTCATTGTCTCAATTTGGTTATTGTTTTTGTAAAAATGATTCAATTTGGTCATTGCCGTAAATTTTGACCAAACGGGGTTAAAGTCAATGCCACGTGTCAATTTATGGTTTTTTTGAATTTTCAATTTTTTTTTAAATTTTTTTAAATTGTTTTAAATTTTTTTATACGTGTCACTTCATAATTGTGTCACGTGTCAAAATGATTCAATTTTGTATCTATATTTATTTTTGGTTTTAATTTAGTCTCAATCTTTTGTAAAAATGAAATAATATTGTTTATCTTTAACTTGACACTCAATTTAGCTTTTGTATAAATCTTATGATGATATTGTTACTAAAATTGACATTTTTATTAAATATTTGTACAAATATTTTTAAATAAGTTTTTTTTAAGTTTTATTATTAAACAAAGTTAAACTCCAAACTTAATTTCAACAATTAACAATTTTGTCGTCATCATATATAAAGGCATCAAGTGTATCATATTATACAAACTTAGTGAAGATTAAAAATCAAATAACTTTTCACATATAAGTTTAGGAACTAAATTTCAAGTTAAACAGAAAACAAAGTTTAATGTTTTGTATAGAATTTAAAGTTAATTTAAAATATTTATAGAAATATTTAATAAACAAATTAAGTTTCACCATAAAATTTGTAAAAAAATAGATTGAGTGTCAATTTAAGGAGAGACAATATTGTTTCATTTTTAGAAAAATTGAGACTAAATAAAAAGCTAAAAATAAATACAGGGACCAAATTGAATCATATTAACATGCGACATAACTGTGAAGTGACACGTGTAAAAAATAAAAAATTTAAAAATTTTTAAAAAAAAAATATCCAAAAATTGACATGTGACGTCAACTTTAACGCCATCTGATTAAACTAATGGTGAAGACTAAATTGAATTATTTCTAAGAAAATGAGAATCAAATTGAGACACAAAAATAATTTGAGGATCAAATTGACATTACTTGATAAATAGAAGGATCAAAAGTGTAATTTAATTTTTTTTTTATGTCTTGGACCAACTATTTTTTTCTAAAGTATTATTATTTCACTTTATTTTTTAAATAAACTATTTCTTTAGAAGTTTATTTTCGTTAAGAAATTGGTTTGACTTGGTTTCTATTTTTAAGGAGAAATAAAGTAAAATATAAGTTTAAGCAAACACTAATTTATAGTTATCCTGATATCGAGACGATCAAACACGAAACTGGTCGATTTCCATATTGTCCCAAGAAGTGGATCATCTAACTGAAGAAAATGTGCGCCATGAGAGTGTTAACCAAGTGCAGCTTCCATGCCAAAAGTTGCAAACCCTATCTCACTCTCAATTTCATCGCACATCAGCACCACGGCCAGTACCAGACCCGTCGAAATCTTATTCTTGAGACTTCCGCATCTGAATTCGTCAAGCTTCACAGACTCACCGGCCCTGATTCCGGTATATTATCCTTTTTACTCCATTCACCATTACAAATATAAAATTCATTTTTTTTTTCAATTTATTCTAGTCTCATTTCATTTATTTTTACAGGGATTGTCCAAATTAGCTTGGATAGGCCTAAAGTAAGAAATGCTATTGGGAAAGAGATGCTGCAAGGCCTGAGTCATGCTTTTGAGTTGATTAATCAGAAATCTTACGCTAATGTTGCTATAATCAGCAGTTCAGTTCCTGGGGTATTTTGTGCTGGGGCCGATTTAAAGGTTAATTGTTAAATTCCCTGTTATTCAATTTTCAAAGGAAGAAGGCTTGGGTGTTTATAATATTTGTGATTCTTTTTCCTTCTGTAGTGACTGTGATCATAAACTAAAAATTTTCAAAGCATAATTATTGGACATAGTTTGATCCAGTTTGGAATGGGTTCTTGCTGTTAGGCAAGGTAGTGTGGATTTAATTTACATATCATGTTATTGGAGCAAAGTCATCCTCGCCTTTAAGGGTTCTGTGTTTATTGGGCTGCAGGAGCGCAGGGAAATGAGTCAATCAGAGGCTAAGACTTTTGTGAATTCTATTCGCTCCACATTTTCATTTCTAGAGGTTAGTTCAAATCATTCATATTTTTTTTTTTTGTAATTACTGGATTACATTATTGGGTTGCATTCTAATATTTGTGTTGTGTACTTATCCACATAAGATATGAAACAAGTTATGGTGTTTAATTCTATATTTCTATTCTGTTTCACATTCTTTTCTCTTATTGTTTTATCATTTGGGGGATTTGGGGGAGGGGGTTTTATATAGCTCAAGAGCTGACCCAACTTTCTTTTTCTTTCATTTATAGTCCGTCTTTGGGTGGTACTAAGAAATATTGGTGATGAAAAATCTCTAACTGGATTCTATCGCGTTTCTGTCTGTACTTCATGTGTGTCATATAGCATCTCTGTTTTCCCATTTCAATTATACTACTCCTTGAAATTAGGATAATCATTTTTTTTCTTTATTCAGGCTGTTTGTGTTCCAACTATTGCTGTTATTGAAGGAGTAGCTCTTGGTGGTGGACTTGAGTTGGCTCTTGCATGTGATATTCGAATATGTGGTAGTTAAATATGCTGTATTTTTTTTTATATTGGATTCTATTTGTTTGGTTGCTTCTGAACGTGACGCCAGTATGAGACATTTTCTTCACTTGTTTGTTCTTTCATGGTATAGGTGAAAATTCTCTCATGGGTTTGCCAGAGACAGGACTTGCAATAATCCCTGCGTATGTTTCATACTATTTTTCTTCAGCCTTTTTCATAATGTGTCTTTGACGCCATCTATTTCTGCCATGTATCTCTTCAGTTCTATTATCTAATAAAGTAAAAAGATTAAATCTCAAGATACATTGTGGAGTATATTTGAAATATGTAGACAAATATGAATGTAATGGTGAATTTGAATTGTTTTTAATATTTTGATCAATGCTTGTAGTAAGGTCAGCTTGATATTCTTGTCATTATTGATACAGGGCAGGTGGATCTCAGCGACTACCTAGATTGGTTGGAAAAGCAATTGCAAAGGATATTATATTTACTGGTCGAAAGGTTGATGGCAAAGAGGCACTGTCCTTGGGTATGTTGATTATCACTCAGCTCCTTTCTTTATCTATTCAGTAAAGACATCAAAACAGAGATTTTGAGGAGGACAATTTGGATAATACACTATGCTCATTGTTTCCGCAAACTTATATTTCACTTGAAAAGAATATTCAAGACATTACGAAGCAACAGTCTATGTCCATTGAACTTCTATTGTTTTGTTATGGGTGTTCATAGCAAACACTTAGCCATTTCCTGTTGAACTCCAGTAAAGCAAAGAGAAAGGTTATTGTTGTGCGACTTTCTATAAAATAACGAATACAAAAAATTTCACCTGAAAAATTGGTAACTTCTTTGTTTTTTTCACAAATAAAGCATAACCTTTGTTTTTTATTCCTCCACAAACAGCACGATGGGTTCCTAAAAGTTTATCTATACAGGTCTTGTTAATTACTGTGCTCCTGCTGGTGAAGCTTATTCAAAGGCACTTGCAGTTGCTCGGGATATCAATCAAAAGGTATCTCCCTCAGAAATATATCATTCTGAAACTGGTATTATGACATAGCTGTGTTTTGTGACATTTAGAAATGCGTGGATCATTGTGCCGTTGAATGTGCATGTATAAATAAATTGGTCGTGACTGATACTTCTAAATGTTGGTTTTCCATTTTGTTCTTTTGAAGAAATTGATTTATTAAGAAAAGTATAAATAGCTCATGTTACAAGTACATTACAAAATAGCTCATGTTAACAGGGTCCAGTAGCTATAAGGATGGCTAAAAAAGCTATTAATGAGGGGGTTGAGACTGATCTAACATCAGCTTTGGTCTTGGAAGAAGATTACTATGATTATGTGTTGAGTACTAAAGATCGACTGGAAGGATTGGCTGCATTTGCTGAGAAGCGGAAACCAAGGTATACCGGTGAGTGATTGGAGTGTTCTTTTGCTGATTGTGTCTCTCTCTATGTTTCTAGTGAGGAACATCTGTCATTTAGATTAGTCATCTAGAGCCTGTAGTCAACTTCCTAGATGATGAAATTCCACTGCAATTTCACTGGGAACAATCTCCCCCCATTTGTGTACAGTCATTTAGTATCTAAAATCACGCACCTTAAGACATTGGCTTTGAGCTTTCTTTTTCCTTCATTTATATACTATTGACATAAAGGTTCAACATTTTCTTCTGGAGCTTTTGTGGCAATAAATTAATATGTTTGGGAACTTGCAGTATAAACTTGTGGTGATTCAGAGTAAAAACCATTGGATAATTAAGCAACCCTCAAGAACATGTATCTGTTTTCTCTCGTAAGACTTTGGTTAACGTTGAAATTGAAGGAGATGTAGGGGGAAGAATAAAATGTAATGGAATAGAGTTACTACTGTCTTATTGTTCATTTCTTTTTGCGCTTATAACTATATTTTTAATCTTAGTAAAATGAGTGAGTTTTGACTTTTATTTCTATAGAAAGAAATTGTTTTTCATATTTGTAAAATTTGAAGCAACTTTTTAGTTCTTATAAAATGTATGGATTTTCATTTTAATTTCTATATTTATTTTTTTTTCCAAATTTGTAATCGCTAATTTTAATTTCTAATATTCATTTTAACGTTGATAATAACATCATGTACATTTACCCCGATCTTTCAAGTTTTTATAAAAGCATCTGTATAGGCATAATATTATAATATTAATAGGTACAAATTGGATGATTACTTAACTTTTCGTTAAATAAATAAATAGTTAACAATGATCATATGATATTAGAAATAAATATAATAATTTTCAAATTTATACGAATTACAAAAATAAAGAATTTTTAATGATATAATTAAAAAAAATCAACCCCCAAATCCGGGACAATAGAAAGAGGAATAATACACGGAATACAATGACATATATTTGTGTGATGGTACATTTTGTTTTAAAATTTCTAAACTGTGAAATCGAGAATTATATATTCTATTCTCTCCATAAATGTAAACTTAAGAAATATGTTTTATGATAGGTGAAAATATGATTTATTTGATGGATTGCTTCGAACGTTCTTCAAAGATTAAAATTTTCAAGTGCATATTACTTTATTTTCAACTAATTTTAATCAAAAGTTGACTTTACAAATTTTGATGATTCAAAATTAAACACAACCAAACATTTGATAAATATTAAACTTTAAGTTTATTTAGACAAGTATTAAAAAAAACTTATTTTCTTTCTAGAATAATCTACGTCATTACCATCAATGAGAAAAGATGGGTGTTTCAGTGAACTATTAAATGTTTTAGTTATACATAAGAAAAGTTTTATTATTTTCGATAAAAGTTATATACAAGTCATCCTGAAAAAATAAAAAAAAGGACACGAGTTAGTATTTAGAAGGGAAGGGTCAATTATATTAGGTTAAAATACTATTTTCGTACTAAAATCTCAAAATAAGTTTTATTAGTTTTAATTAGATCTATATTTTTAAAAATACGTATAAATAAATCTTTTTCATTAATTTGGTTTTAATAGCATCAAGATAATGCATACGTGAGCTCGTCATTTTCTATGTTAGTATTGTGCTACGTATTACATTTGTATGGTGACACGTGAAGTCATAATATATGTTAGTATTGTGCTACGTATTACATTTGTATGGTGACACGTGAAGTCATGATATGAATTTCAATTTGGTTTACATATTTATTATTTGATTTTATTTCAGTTTTAAATTTAAAAATAAAGTCAATTTCATTCCCTCAAAATTAAGACAAAATTTAACTTTTATATAAATATTATAATAATATTTTTATTAAATATTTTAACAATATTAAATTTATTTAAATTCATATTTTACATTGAAATTTATTTATATTTTATTTTAAAATTTTAAATATATTTATTTTAACTTACAAAATTGTTTTAAAATTTTATATTAGTTTATAAAGTTTTTATTTTTAAACCAACTCTAACATTTGTATAAAAATTATTGATATATAATGCTATATAAATATTTGAAATATAAATTTATCAATCTATAAATTTAAAATTTTAAAATAAAATTTAAATAAAGTTTAATGTAAAAAATAAATTTAAATAAACTTAATATTGTTAAAAATATGTAATAAAAATATCATTATACCATTTATATAAAAGTTAAATTTAATTTTAATTTAGAAACAATAAAAATACAAAATTTTAAAAAAATTTGAGATAAAAATGAAATTAAAATAATAAATATATGAATCAAATTGAGATTCAGACAATTACAAGTGTCACCATATTGACTTGTGATTAAATAATGAAATGACATAAATAATTAAAAAAAATTGAAAAACTGACAGATAACATTGTATTAAGGTTGTTAATATCGAACTTACGAAGGACCTAATTAATACGCATTTTACTGAGATACAGACCTACTCGAAAAAAAAGAAAAACTCTAAAAAGCTATTTGAGATTTTGGTACGAAATCACGGAACAGGGCTATTTTAACCTCTGTATTACGCAAAAAATTCTTTTTAATAAAAATAAAACTTAAATGAAAAAAATGGTGCAATCATGAAGCAGGAGGTGTGAATATCATGGAATTTGCGTTACAGATTTACTTGCTAAAACTTCGCAGTTTGCAAAGGCCCATCGTGTGTAGTAATTTCAGTTCTGAATGTTTAAGAGTGAGTCTAACCGCAGTAGAAACTAGAAGGAAATTACAATGGCCACCTTAGATGAACGCCCTGCTGCGAAGAGTTTTCTTCCTCTTGAAGCTAACCCTGACGTCATGAACAAGGCATTCTCTCTCCTCCTATTATCTATCATTGGGCGAAATGTTTAAATAATGCCTTTAATTATGATCGTTTATTCGTGGAACAGTTACGCATATAACAAATTTTGTTACATTTTGGATTTACAATTTTTTATTCTATTTGGCAGCGTGCGTAATTTAAGTGTATTTTTTTTTTCTCGGATGAATTGCAGGTTCTTTGGGGTCTTGGCCTTCCAATGGAGGAGGCAGAGTGCTGTGATGTTTTTGGCTTGGATGAAGAGCTTCTGGAAATGGTTCCGAAGCCAGTTCTTGCTGTACTTTTTCTTTATCCCATTACCTCAAAGGTTAGTTTAAACTAACGAAACATGCGAGTTTTTCTTTTATCAAATTTTTATTTTTACTGTCAAGTCATTTTCATATCTGTTGCTTCTGATTTTGTGAGAGTTTTATTTCCTCTTATCAGACTGAAGAAGAAAGGTTGCAACAGGAAAATGAAAAAAAGGTGAGTGCCTGAGTGGGTATGTCTATTTATGGAGTCTTTTCATCTGTCTGTGACTATTCGTTTCCCTGATTCAAAGCATTCCGCATTTAGTTTGGACTGTAGGTATTAATTATAGATCGTGTTACAAGCTTAATTGGTTATTTTATTAAATAGCGTCCAATAAATCAGTATTTTAGGTAGCATATCTGTCATATAATTGATTTTTTAACTGCGTGTCTTGCTATGAAGCACATGCATTGAGTAGGATTTTTTTGTTGTTGTTCTGCTGTAGGATTATAGCAGTAAAGTGTACTTTATGAAGCAAACCGTGGGTAATGCTTGTGGTGCGATAGGTCTGCTTCATGCACTTGGGAACGTAACTTCCGAAGTCAAGCTTGGTAGGCTTTTAACAATCACAGCCTTAATTTAAGTTTAGTGTATCAACCATTATATTTAATTCAGTTTGTGTTGCTCTTGTTGGTATCAGTTGAGGGGTCATTTTTTGACGAGTTCTTTAAATCTACTGCCAGCATGGATCCATTGCAGGTTGTTTATTTCTTCCTACCCAAAACGTTTCTCTTTATTTCTCATATTTCATAAATGCAAACGAATGACACTACTAGCCGTTAAATATAATGGTAATTTGGTATTTTCTAACTTGCATATTTTGCAGCGGGCTGCCTTTCTGGTGAATGACTGGGACATGG
>Ga0214543_1012556_pt1 | contig 11192 bp, 6 predicted proteins | sample CNSS2metaG_FD_160094 | JGI IMG/M metagenome (GOLD analysis project Ga0214543, IMG submission 160094) | Root nodule microbial communities from cowpea collected in UCLA plant growth center, Los Angeles, California, USA - CNSS2 | ecosystem: Host-associated > Plants > Roots > Nodule | place: USA...
TATATATATATATATATAATATAAAGTTTCTTACTTGGTTAGTTCTGCTTGTTGAATAAACTGCTTACATGTTAAAGAGTTTGTTTTAAAAACTATTTGACTCGGCTTCCTTTTTTCAAAGAGAAAACAAATTGAGTTAAACATACTGATTGAAATTAATTTAAATATTTTAGTTTTTTTTAAATATAATGAAAATAAAATATATTCAATTTTAAGTATATATGTTTGGTTGGGTAGAGATCAACCGCTGAAAAAACAAAATTAAATATTTTAGAAGAAAAGGAAAAAAGTGAAGAAATAACAGTAATAGAGGATAGATTTATAATTTGGCTTTTCACTGTTTTATCAATTTTGGTTTTTCATTAGACAACTCTTAAAATTCACTGAAGATAGATTTATAATTTATTTAAGTAGTTGTCGGTATTTATATGAAGTATCTACCATCAAATTGTGAATGAATAGAAAATGATTTTTATAGTTCAATAGAGGTTTCACATTGATTAAAAATAAAACGAGTTTATAATATGTAAATAGGTACAAACTTCATTTTACAAACTGATTTTGTAGGGTTGAGTTAGACTTAAATTTCAATTATTTACATGATATCAGAGTCATGAGTTAGAGTTTATTCTAACGAGATTTGTTATTTGTTCTCAGTCTATTCTGTCACCCGCTATCGAAAATTTGTTATTTGTTAGGTCTATCATGTCACCCACTATTGAATTATCCATTAATGTCTAGTCTTACGCTCAAGATATATATATACTTTGGCATGGGAGTGTTTGAAATTTCACATTGACAAAAAATAAAATGAGTTTCTAATATATAAGTACGTGTAAACATCACCTTAATTATAAATCAACTTTGTAGAGTTGAATTAGACTTAAAATCAACTTCTTTATAAACATGATTAAAAATCCTTTGTTCATGGTTGTCTTACATTAAAGAAAAATTTGAAATTTTTTTTAACACAATGTTCACAAAATTTCAATTGTTCAATTTTGTACTGCCAAACAAGTCATACTTCTTTAATTCAACTAATTCCTTGTAATTTACAAGACTTAAACTTTTTATGCCATATTTTAGTTTTAGATAAGACGATTTGCCCAACAACAAACCACAAATATAATAGGTAAAAGCTAAACGTAAGAAGAGGAATAAAAAGAAATCATATATACAAATAACATTATTCAATTGAAGTATTACCAAACTCCAATATACTTTTACACAAAAATTTACTACAATTCATCATTAAACATACAACAGTACCATTATAACTAATACCTATGAAATATCCCTAAACTAACGAAAGAGACATGTACATTGTTTTTCATTGTAAAACTAACAAAAATTACTTAAACAGTTTCACTAGATAATATATATTTTTAATAAATAGAAAGATTAGACAGATTATTAAAACCACCTAACACATAATAGAAACTACATATGAAATACTGATACAGTTAAATAATTTAAAAACTTTTAGACAATATTTTATTAAGTGAATTAAGTGAATCTTCCAGAAAGATAATATTGCGACTTTACACTTCTCTTACCAAAAAGTGAAAAAAATAAAAATAAAAAGATTAGACAATTGAGAACTCATAACCTGTTTTTCACATGTAAAGCATTATTTTATATTATTGCTACTAAAGTTTTGTATCCTCATTTATTTATGCACACGTGTATGACTTATAACCTATTCTATATCCATCAATACGTGACTTGCGTTCATACAAAAAAAATATCTTGTTTCTTTTCTTTTCTTTTTCTTTAATCCGTTACCCCACTTACTTAATGCTCCTTTTGTCCTTATATGTCCTTTTAGTTAGAAAATCAGATTGTCTTATTACTTTGTCATTTAAGTTTTTTATCGAAAGAGTAAGTATTTTTTATATTGAAAGAGTAATACTATTCACTTATGTTTTCATTATTTTTCTATATTCTCTCCTATATTTGTATATTTTCATATATCTTCGCTTCTTCCCTCTTTCTTATAACTGTCTAAATATCTACTTAGTTTCACTGTTAGAAAAAACACTGGTAGTATAACTTTTTATATCATTATCTAATTACGAGCTATGACAGTTACATAAATTAAAAATTGAATTGCATATTTAACTTTTACAGTTATAGTACTTCTCATGTTTAATTTCTAAACATTTTTTAGACTTACGGAAATAAAAATAACATACACAAAGATTGAAAAAAAAAAATAATAACGAAGAAAATACTTAAATATAAAAGCTAAAACAGAATTTGTTCATAATCATAAAAAACAAACCTAGATTTAAAACATCTAATGACAGTTACAACGTACTACCCTTGTTCTTTTCGCTGTTCAGAGTTCGTCAACCCACCACGAACCACAGCGAAATCGACATTTGATTCCCACTACTACCTCCACGCTCTACCATGATAGGTTCGCACACAACAAAGTGAACAAAAAAAACAAAGAACAAAGCACAAATACACACACAGAGATTCCCCTTTCCAACGGAATCAAGTGGATCACCAAAGTGTTTACCTTCTTGCCTCAATCTCAAGGTGAACGTGTTCGAGCAGCACCGGAATAACGATATCCGGCGAGCTTAACTGCGGCAAATGGCCTTCGGTGGGAACAACCTCCACGATGGACTCAGCAGCAATGTTCTGGTGGAGGTACTCCGAGATCACCACCGGAACCGCCATGTCCTTCTCCGCCTGGATGATGTGGCAGGGGACGCTGACAAGATTCAGAATGTGTCTCATATCGCTTTGAAATATTGTCCGCGACACCATCAGCCCTATGTCGGGCCTCATGTTGAACAACGTTCGACTAAACTCCTGCACCGCCACAGACTCCAAGTCTCCGCCCACAGCCAGCGGAGCGAACCCGCAGCACCACGCTTTGTAATTCGTCGCCATAGCATCGAACAGTTGGTTCAGCTCTTCCTGCTCAAACCCTCCATAGTAATCCACGTCGTTCAAATACCTGAAAAAGAGAACAAGAAATTGAAAATCAATACGAATAAATTATTGTTTGCTCAGTGACTAGTATACTTTTAACTTAATTCACGATTACCTGGGGGAAGCGCCCACCATAACGAGCTTGGTGAAGAGATCGGGGCGAGCAATGGAAGCAATAGCACCAACCATTCCGGAAACAGAGTGGCCAACGAAAATGCAAGATTCAACCTGAAGCTCTTCTAGAATGGCCAGCAAATCAGAGGCGTAACCTTCTAAGGTGGCGTAACGCTCGAAATCGAAGTATTCAGGGTTAGTGGTACCCGCGCCCATGTTATCGTAGAGAACGACACGGTAATCGTCGACGAGATAAGGTACAAAGTGTTTCCACACAGATTGATCCGTGCCGAAACCATGACCCAGAACGATGTACTCGGTGCCTGATCCCAAAATTTTCACGTTGTGAGCTTCCGCCGCTATCCCCATTTCTTGTCACTTCTTCCTCTCTCCGTTATGGGTTTTGTTTTGCTCAGTTACCGGCCACCGTGTGAAAGCACGACTTTGGGGATCACAGGTTCGCCGCCCTTTATTGTATTCGGATTTCTACGGGGAACAAGTGGCACCACATCTGCAGATATATACAATAATTATCTCGCAAAAACTTGACCCGGAATAGATACAGTGTAATTTTATTGGTCACCAAAAAGAAGAAGATTCGGGATTTTTAGTTGTTCGCTAGATTAGAAATCAAGTGGACAAAATATGTTCTGTCCCCAATACAGGGAAAAAAAAATAACTCCTACCTATCCTTGGAAAGGATAATACAAACAAGGGAGAAAAAAAATGGCATTGAACTTAAATAAATAAATAATCTTTTAGACATTAAATTTGTGATTTTTTATAATTATTTTTTTGAATTCATATATTTATAAATTATTTATTTTAGCACATGGGATTTTTATTTTTATTTTTCTAGTTACTTGAAGTTCAAATAATGAGACTTGGAAATTTTCCGGATAATATATATAATAAATACTAAAGTAAATAATTTTAAAATGAAGAGAGGTAGTTTGTACAAGCACACCTCTACTCAACAAACTTTGGGCCTTTCCGTACATCTCCAAACAATTCTCTTTCGTTCCAAAAATATTTCAAATTGTTTTTATGTCGAATTAATCGAATAGTATTCGCTTTCATTTAGAATTTTCAAATTGGTATTCGTTTTTAAAAAGGTTTTAATTTCGTTCTAACTTTTTGAAAAAGTGTTTTAATTAGGTTATTTTTAGAAAGAAAAAAAATATTAATAGTGTGCCACGTGTTAGCCTATGATTTTTTTAATTTTTTTAATTAAAAAAAATGTCACGTGTCAAGGTACCGCCACGACGTGACAAGCTATCTGCCAAATGTTCATTTTAATTTAGTCTCCACATATGTCTATTTGTTTCAAATTATTTCTCGCATATGTTTATTGGTTTCAATTTAGTCCCTGTTTTATTTGTTTCAATTTTGTTCAAATATTTTTTTACAAAATAGGGAAATATATTCTCTCCTTAAAATAAAATTTATTATTTATATAAATGTTATATTGATATTTGTTATTAAAAATGACTTACAAAATTAATTACTCATATTTACATTAAAATTTAATTGTAAAAGTCATAAATAACAAAACATAGGTATAACAATTTCAATAATACTCATATTTTTTTTATTAAAAATGACTTCATAACATATTACATTTTTTTCTTAATTGTTAATTCATGTTTTGTTATTCATAACTTTTACCACTAAACTTTAATATAAATATTAATACTTAATTTTGTAAGTCATGTTTTAGTAACAAATATCAATATAACATTTATATAAATAATACATTTTGTCTTAAAAGACATATAATACATTTTTATTTTGAAAAAAAAAATATTCGGACTAAATTGAAACAAATAAAGTGAATACTAAATTGAAATAAATAAATACATGTGGGGATTAAATTGAAATTAAGATAATAATACTTGACAGGAACATACATTAACATCCATAAAAAGTAAAAAAAAATAAAAATAAAGTATTGGATGTCAACATCCGTATAATAAAAATATAAAATGTCCGTATTAGGAGGAAAAAAACCTTGAGAATGAGGTGAGAGAGAGAAAAAAATATTGTTATTCTTTAATTGAAGCGCAAAATGAAAACGTAGAAGTATAGAAAAAGTGTTTGAAGACGAAGGAAAAAAACCCTCACAAACTAGTCAAGATGTTAAAACCAGTATTCTGGCCCAACTAGCCAAAGAATAACAAACTGTACAATCTTAATTTTAAAGAATCAACATCCCATTAATTTATTATTACAAAAATGTAAAATATATATATATATATATATATATATATATATATAAATAAACTCATCCATTTAATTTTATAAGTCATTAAGAATATCTATAGTATTTACCAAAATCCAATAAATTCTTTGTGAGGTGTAAGGTCCACTTTTCGTGATGCCTTCTTCTTAAGGTTGTCCCTGACCTTTGGGCCTGAGGGCTGGCCCAATAAGAAAAAAAAAAGAAGCCTGACCTAAAGTTGTCCAAAACCCTAATTCTGGCATTTTTGCGTAAAACAGATTTCCACACACCCTTGAGCTACTGCTGCCGTCTCTGCTAGGGTTTGGTCCTCCGTTTCGTTCGAGTTAGTTCAACCTCGTTGCTCTTGCACGTAAGTTTGTTCCATGACCTTAAACCCTCTCTAAGTTATTTTCGTGTTCAATGTTGGGGTTCACCGTAGTAAACCTAATCTCCCTTCTGTGCCACTATCTCCAGCTCTTCAATCTGCTCGTGAGGCTGGTGCAGTGGTGGGCTTAGGTGTCAAAGTTATTGTTGCTAGCTCATTCCAGGTAAGGGAAGCTAGGACCCTCGGTTTCTGGTGTTTTTTTTTTTTTATGTTTGGTCAATTATTTCATGTCTGTATTGGTTGGTGGTTGTTTGGGATTGATTTAAGCATGTTTTGGTTTGTGGTTTTTGGCTACTGTACGCAAAAATAGTGGTGGGTGCTGGTTTTCTCGTCCAAGCGAGCTAGTCTCGCCTAAGCGAGATTATCAATGGCTCGCCCATGACTTTTCCTCTCGAATTGTCGCCTAGGTGACTTGTTTTTTTTTTAGTGAGGAGTGCTCTTGCCTAGGCGAGAAGGGACTCGCCTAAGCGAGACCTCGCAGAGCCCTCTGACCCCTTGTTGCGCCCTCACCTAGGCGAGATGGGGTTCGCCTGAGCGAGAGGGTTCCCCTCGCCTGAGCAAGCCCTGTTAGCTTGGCGAGGCAGAGGGCAGTTTTTGATGTTGTTATTGAGTGTTTCACCGATGCGTGGCTTGTTTATCTGCCCTAATTACTTTACTAGAAGGATTGTGTGATGATAGCATGATTAATATGTTACTTATGAAATGGAAATGGCATGATAATTGATTGGGTATGAATTGGAAAGCATGAATGGTATGAATTGTTGATTACACATGATATTTATGTTATGGGGAATTCTTGATTGGTGGGAGGAATATGTTTAAAGTATGAGTAGGGCATAATTCCATGACTCTTGTAGTGAGAGATCTTGGTGGCGCCTCATCGGTTGGACGTAATTCCATGGACCCTTTTAAGGGGAGTCCCTGGTGGTGCCTCGACAAAAGGACATAATTCCACGGGGGTCGTGGTGGTGCCTTAGGGCCAGGGCGTAATTCCATGAAGGCCACGTGGTGGTGCCTCTTGAAAGGGTATAATTCCGTGAAGGCCTCGCGGTGACGCCTCATTGCTAGGACATAATTCCACTGCCACGTGGTGGTACCTTAGTTACGTATCCGAATAGTTAAATCTTAGGTTTTTATATGGATGGGTACTTCACATGTGGGTGTCTGCTATGTATGTTTGGATGTGAAATGGTATGTTAAGTGCCTGATATGATGATTTATTCGCTAGCTTACCCTTTCGCTTGCTTGTGTGTTATGCGTGGTCTCTTCCTTTGCAATGATCATCAACCCTGTTGATGTGAGCAGATGTGAGAACCCTTTACAATGGTGAGGATAATAGGGATGTTGCAGCTTGATGGATTGGATGGTATTGGGCCCACTGTGGGGCCCATTGCTGACGTACTTTTATTAGTTATGACTTTTCTTGTCCGAACGAGACCTAGTATGATTATTTGTCTTTCCAGCGTATTTTTGTTTGGGCCATGTGGAGCCCTTTTTCTTGTAACCTGAGTATATCTGATGTGTTGTATACCTTTATACCCTAAACCTCGTACTTTTTGAATATTCCTGTATGTGATGTTTTATTAATTTGAGGTTATTCAGTTTTTAAGATGTTATTCGAGGGACCAAAGTTAATTCAATAAGTTTCTTCATAATTAAATCTTTCTTAAATTAACCTTTCTAAAAAATTATAATATATACGATTAATTTTTTTTCGTACAAAAGATTTACTTTTCAGTATTTACAAGAAAAAAATAGAAGATATTTTAATTTTTTGAATTAATAATTTTATCGATACAATCCATGAAGTTTTTGTTATCGGGTAGATAGGATATCCACGGCAATTATTTATGGATGGATTGATTTAATGTTTTATTAAATAATCGAATTTCTAGTTATTCGTTATGGATGAACATCAATTAATGAAATTCAAAATATAATAAATCAAAATAATTTTTCTATGCATTTAATTTGTCACTCCAGGTCGTATTTCAGAAAAGTTCTAAATTTTAGTCTCCATCACAACAATTCTCTTCGGGTTGCTTTTGAAAAAATTATATTCAAAATAAAAAATATATAATATGAATTTCTTAAAATTATATTAATAGATTTTCTTTGTTTCATTGAGATAATATTATTAAGATTAATTATCAAATTTAAAATGTTGTTTGTTTTAAAGTATAAAAATTTTGTTACAATTTTTTTTAAATATCGGAAAAAATATTTAAATATTCTTTATTTCGGTTTCTAAAAAGATGTATTGGAGAAAATATAATTTTAACTTTTAGATAAATTATTTGATATAAAATAATATTTCAGTGAATTTTAAAATAGTTAAATATGTTTTTGGTCCTTTAACTTTCAATGAATTTTAGAATTAGTCCATTTCGAAATTTTGGACCAAGTTAGTCCTTCATCTTTCGAAATACGTAAATTTAGTCATTTTAATCGAATTTTGTTAAGTTTATTTAACATTCACGCACGTTTCATAATAGTATTTTAGTTAACATCAAAGTAAAAATGTGTCAAATAATATAAACAACTCAAATACAATCCTAAAATGCGTACGAAACATCAAATAAACCTCACAAAATTTAATTAAAATGACTAAATCCATGTATTTTAAAAAATAAATGACTAAATTGATAAAAAAATTTGAAATGAACTAATTCCAAAATTTATTGAAAGTTAATGGATAAAAACATATTTAACTCTTCCTAAAAATGGTTTACGTGACCTATTATAATTTAATTAAAATATTAAAAGATAGATACTTCATAACAAGAAAACGAAATAATACATTTAATTTCATTAAAAGAATGAAAAGAAAATACATTTTCTGACTATACTCCTTCTTTATCGTTATGGATGGTCCGAATTAATGGGAACTTGACATTTTCCTTGCAAACATCATAGGCATCAAACCCAGGACAGAGACTCCAGTGCATCTTGTCTAAGCCCAATTAACACTTATCCATAATGGGGCCGTAACCATAGGCACGTTCTGCGACTTGGTCGTGCTTTTGGTCCACTAGATTGCGACCACAAAGGAAAAGTGAAGACAAAACTGAGTAAGAAGAAAATGAAACTTAACAGGAATGGGAACGAAAAGAGATGGGGCAACTATTATTAATGTTCTTCTTATTTAATTTCATCTATTAAAAATTAATAAGAAAAAATATATTTTCCATGTATTTTTAGCACTCGACCTTACTTTTTAAACTGGTTTTCTCTGTTTATAGCAATGGAAAAATGATAGAATTTACTTGAGAATATAAATTTTTTGTTGTTGAAATTATGATTAATTAAAAATTATATATCCACGTTAAATGACATAACCTAGAGATGACGGCATCCCTCCGGTGTTCCCACTTGTAAACTGGGCAGCAGAGCACAACATGTCTTTATCAGAATATAGATATTTTGGTTCTATCACAAAAGTGCCCTGCTCTTTAGGTTACTTTAGAAAAGATGAGTACGGAAAATAATAAAAATAATATATATGTCTCATTTATTTAAGTATTTATCCACAAAATTTACTTAATTTTTTATATATATTTTCTCTTTTATCACAGTACTAAACATTTTTGTGTAATTATATTTAAAATGATATATTATAACAATATTGTTTCTCCTGTTCTTTAGATTATCTTAAAAAAAAGTGAGAAAAACGGTTAAAATAATAAATAGTTGGAAAAGAATAAAAGTATTTATAAGATAATATATATATATATATATATATATATATAAATTTGTGGTAATAGGTGGATTGAGTTAGTGTTTAGAAAATATTATTTTATTCTTAATTCTTTTAAGTTATATGAGGTCCAATGCCTATTAGGTCTTAGCCTAATACTAATTGGGTCTTAAATTTAATATCAATAGGGTTGTTGTCTATATAATGATATTGTAAATTAGGGTTTAAGGTTAATTATTCAATTAGTTATTCAAGACATGACAAACGGTATGAATTGAATGGAGAATTTTGAAAAGCAATGAAAGATGAAAAGAATTTAGAAATAGGAAAAATATACATAAAGGAAGTTTCGAGAGAATAAGAGAGATATAATTGTTTTAATGTTGTGGTTGATCGTATACTAATCTTTTTGGTAAGAACAATAATATGTTTGAATGCAGCGACGGATCTCAATTAAAAGTATTAAAAGAATAAAAATAATATACTCAAATTTTATATATTTAATTATGTAAATAATTATAAGTTATTTCAAAGTATTTGATATGGAAGAAACAATAATCATTCTAATATTGAATATTTGATAATATTATGTTTCTTTACCGTAATTTTTTTTCTTTATAAAAATTAATATTGAAGTACTTAGAAAACGGGTATGGGTATGGTACGAGATTATACCCGTTATCCGGTGGGGATGAGAATGGGAAAAAAGTTTAATACCCGAGTTTGGGTATGGGGATGAATTTTTTTTACGGGGATGGAGATGGGTATGGGATAGTGAAACTCGTTCTTGTCCCGCCCCATTACCATACGTAATCTTAACCATTTTAAAAAAGGTTCCTCTAATTAAGCAATTGAATCTTTAGTATCATACTTAAAATAAGTGAATAAGTAAATATATAGTAATTTCATCTTCACGCTTCACGAACATCTTTCCTTTTATCACTTTACAATAAATAAATTTATTATTTTATTCTTAACCGATATACCTATGTTTTTTTTTATAAAAAAACTAAGATTAAAAATTAATTTATCAAAATCTAAAAAATACTGAGAAACGAAATTGCTACAAAAAGAGAACAACCAAAATAAAATTTATTAATCCTTATTATATTTACTTTTTTATTTTATTATTTATTAACATTAAATATTATATTTTATAACAAAAATAGAAATAACACTAAAAAATTTTTTGGTGGGGAGTGCGGAAGTCATGGGCCATATAATCCTTCTAAGCTCCGCAAACGTACGTACGTACGTATGTATGTAAGTATATATGGATGTATGTATGGATGTATGTATGTATGTATACATGCATGTATATATGTATGTATGCATGTATGTATGTATGTGTGTATGTATGAATGTATGCATGTATGTATGGATGAATGTATGTATGTATGCACACATGTATGTGTTATGCATGTATTTAAAATGATATATTATAACAATATTGTTTCTCCTATTCTTTAGATTACCTTAAAAAAAGTGAGAAAAACAGTCAAAATAATAAATAGTTGGAAAAGAATAAAAGTATTTATAAGATAATATATATATAAATTTGTGGTAATAGGTGGATTGAGTTAGTGTTTAGAAAATATTATTTTATTCTTAATTCTTTTAAGTTGTATGAGGTCCAATGCCTATTAGGTCTTAGCCCAATACTAATTGGGTCTTAAGTTTAATATCAATAGGGTTGTTATGTCTATATAATGATATTGTAAATTAGGGTTTAAGGTTAATTATTCAATTAGTTATTCAAGACATGACAAACGGTATGAATTGAATGGAGAATTTTGAAAAGCAATGAAAGATGAAAAGAATTTAGA
>Ga0214543_1012557_pt1 | contig 11192 bp, 4 predicted proteins | sample CNSS2metaG_FD_160094 | JGI IMG/M metagenome (GOLD analysis project Ga0214543, IMG submission 160094) | Root nodule microbial communities from cowpea collected in UCLA plant growth center, Los Angeles, California, USA - CNSS2 | ecosystem: Host-associated > Plants > Roots > Nodule | place: USA...
ATATATATATATATATATATATATATATATATATATATATATATATATATATATATATATATAAACTTCCCTTGAAGTGCTTTATATTTCATAAATTAATTTGGTTATTTATTGATATTTTGTAGATAATACGATAAAGGTTAAAAAACAATGAGGAAACATAAAACAGCATGATGGTATTAGTGTCATGCTTAATGTTTGTTGGTACCAAATAATGGCAACAAAATCATTTTGGTTAAGGTGAAGTGGTGAACATGAATCACACGCCAGGCCCAACAGGGGTGACACGTGGAGGGTGGGTGTTAGCTAATTTCTGACAAATATTCTCTATCTTCCCATGCTTTTACTGTGTTACTTTCACTGTTCCAAGGTTTTATCTCTCTGTTACTGCACTGTTTTTCATCTTATTTTACCTTTTCAATGCTTTCTTTCACAGTCTAAAGTGGGAGTGAGGTACTCTGCTAAAGGGTTACGCGCCATTCTCGTGAAGTTTTATTGCTCATTCATGGCCTTCCTTCACACCAATTCTTATAACTGTATAAAAAACTGAAAAATTAAAATAAATTTTATTTTAATTGGATTATTATTTTTAATCTGTTTTCGATTTTTTTATTAGTCAATAACAATAAAAATAACATCGATTAATGTTTTGAATTGAGAGCATGAATGATTGAATCCCATCCCGTATAACTTAGCACTATTAGCTAGCATTCCTGCCTTCACTTCACTTCACTTTCACATTGATTCAGTGGGCCCAGAAGTCAACTCAGGCCTGAACCCAATCGGAGCCGTCAAATGGTCCACGTGGCCCACCACGTGAGTGATCGACGGCCACGCTGGTCTGTCATGCATTGCATTCTTTTCCTTTCGGCTATTTTGTGTCCCCACCAACACAACACCCACTGTGCCTGTCTCTGCAACGCTCTCAAAGGCAACGCAAATCAAAGTGAGAGTGAGCGACATGAACTAAGGACCATTATCTTTTTTTCTCCCTTTTCCTCAAACAAAGTAAACAAAGTCATAAACCATTATGGTTTCTCGTACCAACGTCATTTTTCTCTCTCTTTTCTTTTAAATAGCCGCACTTCGAGACAGACAATGGGATACACCATCCATCACTAGTTCCAAAGTAAGTGTTTTTCAAGGCCATTACAGAAGATTAGTTGAGTGAGGGAGGGAAGAGCAACTCAATCACTGAGTTGTTCATCAACAACACCGTGTTCCTCATATATTCTCCTGCCTTGTCCTGTTTTCTTTGAAGTTTGGACTCTCAGTCGTATCGTAGCTTCTTCTTCTCGTGATTCAAGTTCCATCACACTCATTTTGGTGGGCGTATATCAAGGTATTTATTTACTTTCACGGTGTTGCATGTTTCATTTGTTCTTGTTCAGGTTAGTCCTTTTGTGTTGTCTGGCATTTATGTTCTTTCTCATTTTGGGGTCATGTGAAGTGACTATGATTTGCTTTTAAAAAAAAACCATGTGTAAACCCTGTTTGCGAGTACAAGAAAAACGAAAATCCAAGTGATACAAGATCTGGAAAACTGTGAGATTGACAAAACTCATCTTTATTTCAATCATTTAGTGGAATGTATTCCTATGGAAGTTTTGTTAATGATTAACTTCCATCTAAAAATCGAAGTAACTTACTGTAATGGAGGTCCTATGTTTTTTTCTATTATAAGGCTCAAACCAAGACCTTGCAAACATTCAGATTTGTTTTAGATTTGTGATCCTGACAATAAAAATGTTTCCTCTTATCTCTGCCTCCAGTTGCACAAATCCAAAGTGAGTTTAGTTTCCTTCACAAGTGTGTAATTTTTTTTATCCCAGTTAATGGAGGTTTAATTTCTGACTTGAGTGTGTCTGGATATGACTTTTTACCCAAAACTACGAACAGGGTGTAGCTGCATAAGCTTAGCTCCATTGTCTTGTGATTCAAAGAGCCCTGTAAACAAATTTGGTTTCTGTTTCATGACAAATTGAGGTCCTCCTTTGATTAATGTCGGGAAGCTATCGTTAGCAATTGTGAAAGGTCTTGGTTACTGTGGATTAACCTATTAACCTTGATTAATTTGTTTTCTATAACATTTTGGTCAATAAAGTATATTACTTTTGCGAGTTTTGTGCTACAAGATTGTATAAAACTTTTGACAACCAAGAAAGAAGAGCATGCGCATTGCTGTATCATGACAATGTCCCAATTACCATCAAGAGGTTTTCTTTCCCTTTATTCCAATAGAAGGCAAATTATGTTATATGTATAAAGTACAAACCAAAGCAAGCACACTTGCACCTTATATATACGTGTGTGTCTTAGAATTTTATTTTTTTGTTAACGAGGTGGAGTGATATATAAAAATGGAGGAGAGACCAGAAACAGAACTGATATCTATACCGGCGACACCGAGGGTTTCAACGCCGGAGATACTGACACCGTCGGGGCAGAGGTCACCGAGAGCGGCATCAAAGGAAGGAAAATCATGGACCCCAACCTCGTTCATATCACCGAGGTTTCTGAGTCCAATAGGTACACCAATGAAGAGAGTGCTGGTAAACATGAAGGGTTACTTGGAGGAGGTGGGACACCTTACCAAGCTCAATCCTCAAGATGCTTGGCTTCCAATCACAGAGTCTCGCAATGGAAATGCTCACTATGCAGCATTCCACAACCTCAATGCTGGTGTTGGCTTCCAGGCCCTCGTTTTGCCCGTTGCTTTTGCTTATCTTGGCTGGTATGTATCTATCTATGTATCTATCTTTTTTTAGCTATTCACCACGTTGCATTACATTCTGCATCTGTTAAACTGCAGTGACTTTTCAACATTTCTGTTGTGATGCAGCATGCATTTTTCAAAGAACTTTGACTGGCTTATAGAGCGTTTAATTTTAGTCAAATTAGTTTGATGCTGTTTTGTAAGATGACAGCAACTAAAGTTTATGTTTATTTATTTCCAATATGAAGGAATGTCCCATGTTTTATTATGTAATGTGCATGCGAATTCTCTTTGTTTTCTTTTTCTTTTATTGTTAGGAAGAATCTTTACTTTCATTTTCTAGAAAAAAGAAAATTTTGTCTCTTGGTCATGGCCCTAGCTAGACACGAAAGTAAGATCATTTTGAATTGTAGTGGGGGCATGCCTTTTTACAAATATCGAAGTTCATCATATATTTGATTGGTTGAATGGAAAGAATTTCAATGAGGGTGGGCCGGAATCATGATGCTTGCCAATTTGGCCCTTTATTTTTGCTTTTCCCAAAGTTCAATTAAATCACTCTTGTATAGGGAACAGTTCTAATTTTGTCCACACTATCTATTTTTTGGTGATAGAGGGGTCCCTGATGTTGGTCATTCAATTAATTCGTGAATGTATCTTTCTATAATAATTTCCATTTACTATCACCGTTCTGAAAACACTTTCCCTGTCCTTTGACCATGTTTCCATTTCTAGACATCTAATAGTAAATAATACAGATTTTGTCCAGTTGAGTTTATTAGAATGTTTGTACGGAATAATAGCGTGTGGAAATATCTCAGCCTTCTTGAATATGCTTTATACAAATATTTTGCAGGAGTTGGGGAATTCTTTCCTTAACCATAGCCTATTGTTGGCAACTTTACACGTTATGGATTTTGGTTCAGCTTCACGAAGCAGTTCCAGGTAAAAGATACAACAGATATGTGGAGCTAGCACAAGCAGCATTTGGTAAGTTTGCTTTGCCTTTGATTACTTTTTTCTAGCTAGTTGATGTAACACAGTTAAAAGAAGCTACCTAATTAACAACGTAGAACTGCTTTGTAACATAGTTGAAAAGGATTTAAGATTGTTTTCCTATGTATATTCTGTATTGTTTAGTATGTATGTACGTTGTTTTGCAGGGGAAAGACTAGGAGTGTGGCTTGCGCTGTTCCCTACTGTTTATTTGTCAGCAGGAACTGCAACAGCATTGATTCTTATCGGAGGGGAGACCATGAAACTGTTCTTCCAAATAGTTTGCGGACCCACTTGTACCTCGAATCCTTTAACCACGGTGGAGTGGTACTTGGTTTTCACTTCTCTATCTATTGTGCTGTCTCAGCTTCCAAACCTGAATTCAATTGCAGGACTTTCACTCATAGGGGCTGTGACAGCTATAACTTACTCCACCATGGTGTGGATCCTCTCTGTAAGCCAACAAAGACCCCCTTCAATCTCCTACGAACCCCTATCACTGTCACAACCTTCTGCTTCTGTATTTCTTGCCATGAATGCACTTGGAATTATAGCGTTTTCTTTCAGAGGTCACAATCTGGCCCTGGAAATTCAGTCCACAATGCCTTCAACTTTTAAGCACCCGGCTCGTGTGCCAATGTGGAAAGGAGCCAAGGTTGCTTATTTCTTCATTGCAATGTGCCTCTTCCCAATTGCTATTGGTGGGTTTTGGGCCTACGGAAACCAAATGCCTCCTGGAGGGATTCTCACTGCTTTGTATGCATTTCACAGCCATGACATCTCACGAGGAATCCTTGCATTAACTTTCCTTCTTGTTGTGTTTAACTGCTTGAGCAGTTTCCAGATATACTCGATGCCTGCTTTTGATAGTTTTGAAGCTGGTTACACGAGTAGGACAAACCGTCCCTGCTCCATATGGGTGAGATCAGGTTTTAGAGTGTTCTTCGGATTTGTCTCCTTCTTCATAGGAGTGGCGCTTCCCTTCCTCTCGAGTCTTGCTGGTTTGTTAGGAGGACTCACTCTCCCAGTCACTTTTGCGTATCCTTGCTTCATGTGGGTTCTCATAAAACAGCCTCCAAAATATAGCTTCAATTGGTACTTCAACTGGATTCTTGGCTGGCTAGGGGTTGGTTTTAGCTTGGCGTTTTCCATTGGAGGTATTTGGAGCATGGTCAACGATGGGCTCAAGCTCAAATTCTTTAAACCCAATTGAATTTTCAGTGATAAGTCAAGCAAAAATGCACATGCACGCTACATAAATGCTGTTCTTCACAGGCGTTTCCCTGTAGTCTAATAATTTGTGCACTGTGGAAGATTTTGGTTGTATTTGTGAAAAATAGTGGTAAGTGGAAAGCCATTAACGAAGAGAATGATCATTGTATGCATACGCAAGTTGAGACAAAGGTGGACCTTGCAAGTTTAAAAAATATTTCATATTTTACTGTTGTCATAGCTTATTAATGGTTTGCGCTTATTAAACTTTTGTAGAGATTTCCAGAACAATCCCCTTTCAAGTTGAACGTTGTTTTAACACGCGTAGCTTCAAAAAAGTTAATTTATCAGTATATCTTTGTCCCCCTTCTATCTCGTATTCTTAATTTTTGTTTTATCATTTTACTGATTAGTCTTGATTGCAGATGGATACCTCTTGGATGTAAATAGACCCGTGTGATACTATACTGTTTAATATTTATATCCGTTTAAGTATATAGCGAAAATTGTATACAAAAATATATTTCTAAAGATCCATTCTTTACTACAGTGTTGATTTTGATTCAAATAAAGAAAACAAGACATAAGTTGCTCACAGTAAGTGTAGAATTAAAGAAAGATAAATAAATAAGAATGTTTCATGGTAGAAATCACATTAATATATTACATTTTAATTCTTCATTCTTTTAAGAATGCTCCTTTTCTCTGGCATTGGGTTTTATTGTTTATCTGATCTTTCATGGCAGAAATCACACTTTCTTTTATAATATTTTAGCATTAATATATTACATTTTAACTCTTCATTCTTTTAAGTACTTTAAAAATATAATTTTTGACCGGTAAATTTCTTCTTCTGAGAAGATGTGAAGTCAGCTAACCTTCAAATGATCATCATATAACAGATATATGTGGAAGTGCAGAAACAAATACAAAGGATCATTCCTTCTCAACGTGGTTAATTAATTTCATTAACTGCACAGTGTTGGAACGTTGCTCAAACCATTCAGATTAAGTGAAATAAAATTCCGATCACAAAATGTTTCACTTGATGGATGAAAAAGTTATGGAAAATTGAGGTGAAGAAAGAGAGATCTCATTACTGGAGAGAAGAAAAAGGAGCAAACATAGTGATTAAGTAGCAAGTAGCACCAAAACAATAAACGGCACACTCACAAGAGAAAAAGAAAAACTGTACAGAGAAAAGGTAGAAAATTTAGTTGAGATGGTTCAGTGGGTGAAGTGAGGAGGTGCAACACACGACGCAGTGCGGGAGAAGATAGCAGAAACGGAATTGGCGAAGCCCATAACAATTGCAACCTTCACTTGTCCCCTTTTGGGAATAGGACGCCCAGAGAACGTTCTTGGGAAGCTTTTTGCATCCTTCATCATCATGCCACTCGCCATTTCAATCTCTCTGTTCTTGTGTTCTTGTGTTGTGTGATGCTTTTCTCTCTGTTTTTCTGTGTTATGCTTCCAGAGCTTCTACCACCTTTGGGTTTTATACAGAGTCCGTGTTACAGAACTGCCCTGCGTGTGGGGTTACAATTAAAAGGCGTTGCCACTGATTTTTTGGACTCTTTTTGACCATCCATGACTTTCTATGGTCATCACTGTACTGCCACGCATGAACTCTAAATTCAACAATTTTTTAGTGGGAAAAGTAAAACCTAACATGCCAACGTAACCCTTTAACCAAATAATTTTCAAATTTTGTTCGGACATCCTTTTTAGGATTTGATTGTACAATTTAGCTTAATGCCACAAAAATAGTCACAAAAATTTGACTCTGAGTGATGTGAGGGAAAGACAGGGTCTTTTTGATGATTCCACGTGGTCTTTGTAGTAGAGTTGTGCCACCCAATGCCCATATCTCTGATTCTGTCTCAGATTACTGCGAAAATGTTACGAGGACGGTGATAGTTATAGTCTTTCATTCAAGGACGGTGGCTATAATAATAGCATATATAACTATGTGAACATGATTTTCTCTGAAATTCATTCCTTTTCACATTTTCTATTCATTTACACTCACACCCAGTTTTTCATACTTTGGAAAAGCCTCTTCTCAAATTCTTGCTACAAGTGAAAGCACATTCTTTTCTTCCTGGTAGGTACACCATTAATTCATTCCGTTGTTTGTATTCAATAAGCGTGGACTATTTTTTGATTCTTTTCATCTTCACCCAAGCCCATAAAGTGTTGCCAACAATAATATAGCACGTAAAGCCAAAGCGTGTGAACACGCAAAGGTAAATATTTATTATATTATTAAATCTCAATTTGAATGATGAAATGTTTTCACACACTATTCACTGCTTCCATATATATTACAAGAGTACACATCAGACACAAATAAATGAGAACATCATATGAAAAGATAAAACATGAATAAGAAGATATGGTGATCCAAGTCACAATTTTCTTTTATGATCTAAGTAGATGTATATTTTGAATGGGTTTGAAATATAGAAAATGAGAAAATAAAAAAATAAAAAGTTACTCAAAAAATAATAATTCAGATTATAAGAGAAAATTGTTAAAATTTAATTATTATATTATAATTTTCTTTATAACTATTAATAATTACGTTCATTATTGATGATAGTTGATTTTATATTATTTATAAACCATGCATGGTAATTCAGAAAATGATTTACGAGTAATTTTAGTGACATTGATTACGTAGAGAAGGTGATGTAATGGTAATGATGGTGGCAAAGTTTCGTGGGGTTTTTAAGTTTGAAGCATATCCAAACACTTTAAAGAGATGATATATATATGTGTGTGTTATTTTTTTACTTTTGTTTTATGACATGGTTGAAGCAATTATGAGTGTTAGTGGCTGAAGCAATTATGTCCACAAGCGTTGCGAGTTCCCCCACCATTTTTAGATCTTATCCGAGTTAATGGCTTAATTATTGATGTTTTTTTTTTTAAATTGTTTATGAGCAAAAAAGTGTGTAGAATCACAGTTCTTGATCCACATTGCATAACAATCTACCAAATATATCTCTATAAGCAACAAGCAAGCCAAAAAAGTGGAGAATTTGCACACAATAATGCATTCTCCCGATATCAGATACATTGAATCCAGACATGTTCAGTGTGATAGGGAGGAACAATCCTAGGTATCATTCTTAATGCTATTTAAAGTACTCAATATTAAATTATTTAACTATATTCAATTATTTAACTAAAATTTCTATTATATTATTACAGTGAGATTGTCATGATTTTCTTGAAAGTGTGACTGTGAAGGAAAATGAGTGAATGAATTTTTTAGTTGGGAAGTGGGTTAAGGTTATGTGATAATTTTAAAAAATAATGTAGGAAAAGTGTTGTATTTATATAAATTATTGGTTGATTTATATCGATTGAATTTTTTGTATGAAATACTCTATGTTTTTTTAGTGGTTGTAGATATTGTATGAAAATAAGAAAAAATAAAATGAAATAGACTGACTAGTATACATTGAATTAAAAATAACTTAATGTTAATTATTTATATAAGTTCATTCAATATCTTTTACCATAATTCTAATGTTATTTTATAATAATTTTTCTAAAATTGTGTGACATTTTATTTAATAGATAATTCTAATAAATAAAACATCACATAATTACAATATAAAGTAGAATACCGACAAAAAATATATAAAAATCAATAATTATAATTATTCAAAATATACGGGAAGAAGTACTTAGGCACAACACAATGTCATCAACACAAACTTAAATGTAAAACAGGTTAAGAAAAGATTATTCACAGACCAAGGAATTACAAATAAAATAGTATTACAAACGGAGTTCAACTTAGGGCAAGATCCAACCTGCCTAACTAAACTGCAACATTTTCATCATCATGGCGATCACTTGGGTTTCCTCATCTACTCACACCAATTCTGGTGATCATCTCAAAAAGAAAAATCAAACAAAAAACAAACACAATAAAGAAATGATAAGTTAGATAAAATAATTTTTAACAATAGATGAGCATTATAAACAATTGAATCAGTAAGCATACAAGGCATGTGATGACAAACAATACAAGATCTTCTAAATCAATTATCCGGATACATGTATGGTTGCTTACACTTGTGGTGGTCTCTACCGCTCTGCAGAGCCATTGTCAATGAATTTCGTCTTATCACACACAAAGTTAGTTCATGATTATCTAAGACCATTATCCTATCAAAGACTATAACCTCCATGTTACTCTCATCACTTGAATTAGTATGTTCTAGGCGAGTCTTCTCAAAATGTTTTTAATTTATTCAACTAATATTATATATAAATGTTTGCTTAACATTGTGATATTATAAGTATATCTGTAAAAGTTTGATAAGTTGTATTTTTTCTTTAACTCGTGGCTTAATTTCTCAAAGGCAATGTCGTTCTACTTTACTTTTAACACAGAAAACTTTACTCTGAATTAAAATGCGCTTTATGGGAATTTTATATTTAGTAGTAGAGTCGTTGCTGACATTTCGTAATCCATGAAAAAAAAAAAGAACTTTTATGTATGCAAATTTTAATTTAACATGTAAATATATAATTTCTTTTGAATATTAAAGTTATTTTTTTTACTTTTAAATTAATAAATAAAAATATTTTGCGTATACCAAATTTTAAAATTTGAAAAAGAGACGCAAGTGATAAATCTCCGAAACAGAAATGGGCTAGAGTTTTCTTTTATGGGTCAAGGCCCAAACAAGAAGCCCAGCCATTTCCTGACCATAGATGAGCATGGACAGTTTTGTAACAACCAGTGGACTAGCCATTCCTCTAGCGCTTGAAAAAAAAAAAAACTAAAAATGTTACATTTGATTAATAAAACAAAGGTTTAAATATCTTTTTGGTCCTCATTTTCGTAGTATTTGTTGCGGATGATCCTCATTTCACATAATGTTTAAAACGGTCCTCATTTTGACCGAATGTTTAGAATGATCTTCATTTTCATCATTCGTGTTTTATTTGGTCCTTTTCTGTAACGCTGTTTAAATCATTAACGGAACATTGTACAGGTGGCACGGTTTGTATTAGGGTGTGTTACGTGTACTGTACAGATGACTTAATTAGATATTTGAGGATAAATAAGTGAGCTAGGGTTTTGGTAGAGAATGTTTGGACAGTTGGTGAGTTTTGGCAATTTTGTTCCTCCATTCCCAATTGATATTGCTGCAATCTTCTTCTTCTTGCAATCCCATTATATAGGTATGTAAGTCTGGAAGAAGTTAAATTCATAATGGGATTGCAGGAAGAAGAAGATTGCAGCAATACCAATTGGGAATGGAGGAACAAGATTGTCAAAACTCACTAACTGTCCAAACATTCCCTACCAAAACCCTAGCTCACTTATTTATCCCCAAATATCTAATTAAGCTACCTGTATAATACACGTAATACACCCTAATACAGATCGTGCCACATGTACAATACTCCGTTAATGATTTAAACAACGTTATAGAAAAGGACCAAATAAAACATGAATTACGGAAATGAGGATCATTCTAAATATTCCGTAAAAATGAGGACCATTTTAAACATTATGTAAAAATGAGGACCATTCACAACAAACACTACAAAAATGAGGACCAAAAAGATATTTAAGCCTATAACAAATAAGCATTAATTACAAAAGGAAAGACAATATTATAATTAATTTAAGAAAGTTTCAAATCCAGATTCTCTATTAGATTTTTTTATACTATTCTTTTTATTGTACTTTTAAAATATGAAATAGAAACACAACATATAAACAACATCAACAATCGAATTTCCAGAAAATCTAGGGACATATTGTCTCATCTCCTAAACTTGTATAATACATCAACTCGTAGGTCTTTTTAAATACATCACGCATGTATATAAATACATCATTATTGAGTAGCATCTGCATGCAAAGAAATAGATGAGATCATGCTTCCAAATGCTCCACGTCATGGAATAATAGTTTATTTAAAAAAAAATGAGAAGAACTTTATCATCATATTGTAAAAAAAAAAAAAAAACTTAATATCATTATCTTTCTAACCTAACAAGGTGACGTTATGACTATAATCTTGAAATTATGGATATATTTTTTCAACATTAGCAGCATAATGAGAGAGAGGTCTAATCTTAGAATTGTGGCTTATTTGTGTTTTCTTCCTTTCACACATTCCAACATCATTAGGGTCTGTTTAAATTTGCTGAAAATCACTATATAGTAATCGGATATGGTCAGTTATTAAAATGAACAAAAAAAAAAAAAAAAAACATTTCTAGG
>Ga0214543_1012559_pt1 | contig 11189 bp, 7 predicted proteins | sample CNSS2metaG_FD_160094 | JGI IMG/M metagenome (GOLD analysis project Ga0214543, IMG submission 160094) | Root nodule microbial communities from cowpea collected in UCLA plant growth center, Los Angeles, California, USA - CNSS2 | ecosystem: Host-associated > Plants > Roots > Nodule | place: USA...
CGAGACATTGGTTTTCAGCTGAAATGGAACCCTAAACTACAATGAACACATAAACCCTAAAATTCAATTTAAAATCTGGGCAATGACAGTGCAAACGTCCAACTCACTGAACAGTATCCACGTCACACAACATCACCACGCTGGCACTGTTCCGTTAACGATTTTGACGGAGTTAACGAAAAGGAGTTGATTGAAAACAAATTACGAAAAGTAGGACCAAACTGAAAACATTTTCAAAGGTAGGACCAAAGTGAAAAAAGTGGTCCTAAACTAGGACCAAAAGACCATTTAAGCTTTTTCTTTTATGTATTGAAAAGCCTGCCAGACTGCAGGGCTATAGTTTGTTTTTGGAGCGGGATCGGGAACTGAGTTAATTTTTTATAATCCATTGTGGCACGTTGATTTTATAAGTTTTATTGAATTTGGTATTGATTGCATGTGCCCCATAGACTTATCATATGTCAAAATTAAATTGGAGATGAGCATGTTAGTGGCCCTACCTATTTCTTTCTCTTTCCACGTCTAATATTTTGTTAACGCATAGACCGAAACTTTTGTATACCTTTAATAAAATATTCATGATATATCCTGCACACCTGGGTTTATTAGAAACATAAATCCACACTCTTTTTTCTCTTTTTTTTTTTTTCTTTTCTTTGTAGTAAAATTTTAAAAAATATATATAATAGATAAAAGTAGTTACTTTTTTAAAATAGGTACAATCGCACACATGGTTGGGCTTTTAACTTATTTCCGAAAAAATAATTTTCAAAATAACAAGAATGCAGTAGAATAAAAGTATGGGTATTCATGCAACCGTAATCTTACTAATTAATATTTCTCATTTTTTTCAAAGTCATTCAAAAATACACTTTTTTTTTTTATTTTTTTTAAAGATATAAGTGTTTATGTGACCGTTCACATCGTTTAAGTACTTTTTTTCCCATAAAATTATTAAAATATACAAAGTTTTATGTTTCTGCAAAAATAATAATAGATTATCATAAGACATAAATCTTGCATTATCCAATCTTGGAATCTCTCACACGAGTACTCTTCGATCTTGTTTGATATGTCTTCATATCTTGTTGTCGAATTAGACATTTTAGGAGTTACATGCAAAAAAGACTCTAACTACCAAAGTTAACATGAGCTCTTAAAAGTCAAATCTCAGAGTTTTAAGTATTAATGAATTGCGTACCTTTAATTGTTGAGGTCCACCTATATTTATAGAGTATTAATTACAATTTACCTTGTTTATGGGTTGGGCCCTTATCTGGGTTTGTATGGGCTTGGTTTAAGGCCCAAGCTTTAGGTTTGGCACATGGGTCTGGACGACTTAGCTGTTTTATTCCAAGTGGGGCCTTTTTTTGGGTAAGCGATCCTTTTTTAGTAAGCGACCTTTTCTGAGTAAGCAGCCTTTTCTGAGTAGAAGGGTTACAAGATCTATACACTTTAGTTGTTAAGCAAGTGTCCTTTGTACTTGATCTGTACTTCCAGCAATATTAGCCAACGACCAAGTTCAAGTATTATTTCATATCGGTCTTGTCCGAGTTTTGTATAGTACACTTTCAAAATAAAAAAATTAAATCAACAAATTTTCAAAAATGATCTTAAAGAACTATGTGACCTAATTCTCCATTATAAATGGAGATACAGATTAATCCTTGTCGGACAAAAAAAATGTTTGTTTCTTTTGAGTTTTTTTTTAATATTTTAGGGGAAAATAAACATTTTAAAAAAACCACTTCCATTTGTACGTTTAATTAAGAATATTGTCTTTAGGACGAACATTATAGGTACTAACACCTTCCTTATGTGTAATCGACTCACGAACTCAAAATCTGTATTCATAGACCTTGTTCTTATCTTTATAATTTTTTTAATCTTCTAAAATAATTATGGTGTTAACTCCAAACTCTTTTTTTATTATATTTTTATTTTTTGTTCATCGTCCCGTCGCGATTTTGGTTGTAATAATCTTCAACTTGACACTAAATACTTATCATTTGTTTCTTTGCTTTTAGAGATTGTATATATATTTATCAAGTCGCACGCTTTCACTTTTTGTTTGACAAAGTCTCAATACAATTAGTCGTTTGAGAGAATATTGATAGATCCATTTTGGTAGACCCTTTTGAAAGAATGTTATGCGTATATAACATATTTGTAATAATATACAATTCCCTATATTTATTTGTTTTCGAATTGATACTAAAATTCTAATTCGCATAGTTGACAAAAATTATTTCAACGGATAATTCTTCTTTTTCTATTGTATCCATCTTTGAAGGCGTTTGAGATTGAAACACCAAGTAATGGAAACCCTACGCAAAACCTTTTAACGTTCTCAAACTCAATAATTTACGATAAATTTTTTCTTATTGAAAAAAAATCTTATAATAGTAATTAATTAATAAAAAAAGAATTCAGTGTACAACATAAAAGAACGACATTCACCAAATGGATAAAAAAATACATGCTGTCCGATAGAGGACAAAGATCCTTATTCTACACAAACTACAAAGAATACAATACACGAAACTAACAATGACAAAAAATTTGGTGCGATGATTGAATCAGAAGCAACAATCCAGGATCCAGCAGCAACATAAAGCAGCACAACTACAGGTAAAGAAGGAAAAGAGGTTAAAAGAAAGATTTGATTTCCTGAAATGACAGAACTAGTTGAAGGGTTTAGTGATTTTGGCTATGAACTTACCATCCTTTCCAAAATCCATCTCCTCTGCTCGTAGTTTCCTCTGGAATCCTTTGTTGAGGGTACCCCACAGCTGCAGGTTCATCCTTGGAAGGATATCCCATAGGTGGTGGGGCACTAACATATGGAGCTGAAGAATAGGCCTGAACCTGAGGTGGATATGATACTGCAGCATCATAATAACATTCATTTCATTAATCCCATTAAGAATGATCTTCAACTTAAGCTTTATGTAAAAACTTAGAGGAAAAACCACGGATTAAGGTGCCAAAATACAACATTATGCTGAATGACACAATGAAACTTACCTGGGGCCTCTTGCTGATTGTTGAAGTGATTCATGATGAAGATGATGAAGTTACTGTTTTGTTATACTACGTAAGAGATTGTGAAGTTGGAAATATATGGAATGAAATATGCATGTGGTTGTAGTATATATAGATTATCTGGGCCATGGTTGCTTAATGCAGTGGAAAACGAAATTACGTGTGGGAAATATACAAACGCGTTGATGTTATTATCATTATAGACAACAGAACGAAGTCGGTGTTTGGATATGAATCTTCTGTGCCAGATGGGTTCTTTTCTGGTTGCCACGAATTGTGGCAAGTCTTTTTCATTCTATGTTGTTCCACATTCTCAACTTCCACGCGTATGCGTAATTCTTGACTGCGTCCTCATTGGTACTTTTCTTTATGCACACATTTTGAACCACATAAACCTATATGACTCAAAGAATGTGCCTTTTTTTAAAGCAACTCAATATTTATGGGTAACTCGGCTTCTTTATAAAGTTTGCTTATAATATTTTTATGGTATGTTTGATTGGATGGGAAAGGGAGACATAACAAAGTTCTTTTCTATTGAAGACGATGGAAAGAGAGTCGAGAGAAATTTTTTTTTTTCTTAATGAGATTCAGAACGTGAACCTTTAGAATAAATATGGTAAGATTCAAGTGGTGATGCTGAAATTGAATTTCTCATTATTTAAAAGAAAAGATTTATTTGCAAAAAAATCTTTGATATTGAAGTCAGTAAAAGAGTTTTAAAATTTATAAGTATAATAAGAGAGGGTGAGAAAATTGTGTGTTTATTTCCGGATGAATTACGGTAAGATTCAGTAAAATAATTAATATTCCAGGATATAGGTTAAACGTGAATGATATTATTTGAATTAATAAATAATAACTTATATTGGAGTGAAGATGAATAGTAGTACAATTGGTTACTGTAAAACAAAGGAAAAATTATTATCATTTCAAGGTATTAATTGGACGGGAGGTGTATTAATTAAATTAATAGTTAAACACATAAATAGAGATGAAAGGTAACATAAGTTAAAGCATTAGCTATGGGTTGTTAGAATTTTATAATTTATTTGGTCTGCTTTATTGTGAGGGTATTAGTTGTAATGTATGTGTGCGTGTAGTTGACAAGAAGTGGTGCTCATGGAAAGTTAAAAATAGATTATTGAATGTTGATTATTATTAGAGTTAAGTGGAATTAATCTTGAAAAGGGAGAGTAAAAGGTGTATTTTTAAAGTGGATTATTAGAATTAAGTGGAACTAGTGCTCATAATTTTTTTTAAGACTAGGAGAGCAAAGAAGGAGAGTCATCTTATGGTGCAGAAAGATTCTATTAGAAGAAAGAACCTCTGATCAGGAAAATTCAAGAGATTCAATAGGTAAGAGAAGCTAAACCTTTTATTTATTATTATTTTATGATGATTATGAATGGAGAATTGGTTACATTTGAAATTCAACGTTGAATCGAGATTCAAAAGCCCAAAGTTAGATACCGGATGGAAGAAAGATGGATTGCAGCTGCACACATTTATCATTATTCAAACAAAATACAATGAACCACGAGCCAAAATACAAGTCCAATTAAAGTTACTAATTACACCAGAAACTAAACCTATACAATTTTACATTTATTTATATATTTAAAAACAAGAAAACTAAAGTTGAACCTAGTTGTAAGTTCCTAAGATGATTGTCATCAAATTAAGTTGCATATTATAAAATTAATTAAAAACTAATTTATAATCAATATAAAATATTTGGATATCAATTTATAATTTAAAATAGGCTTAATTAAGTTTCAAACCTTAGTTTTGGAAAGTTTAAATTGAATCCTTCTGTTAAGTGGGTGTGACTGATATATTATTCTATTACCTAATCCATATTAATTTTATAATTATATAATTCAAAAGTGCATTATAAAGTTATAAATTTATAAACTTAAGAATTTGAGTTATAGCTATCGAGAGAGTTATGAAGTTATAGAATTTCTAGATTGTTAAATCATAGATTTATAGAATTATAAAATTAAAGGATTCTAAGATTTTAAGATTTATATAATTATAAAATTATAATTTATCATCCACTTAACAAAAAATTAAAATTAAAAAATATAATATTTTTTTAGTACAATAAATCATTAAAAATTTAATAGAAACTCAATTAAAAATCTATAAATTTATATGAAATTGAATAGTAATTGAAGTTAGAAATATATCTATAAAATAGAGTTAAGATTAATGAAAGTCTTATGAGTCAAATCCTAATTGACCCTTAACCTAACCCATTTTATATTGTGATTTTAGGGTGAGATTTTTTGAGCTCACTCATCTAATGAGTCGATATAAAAATTTATTTCAAGAATGAATTAGAATTAGCCCAGAGGTCATGAGTCAAAATAATGGATGTCCTCTATTTTGAGACGTTGGAAGCGGTTTAGCTTTTGTAGAGCTTGGGCTAATAGTTCGTATCCAAAGTCCTGTAGGACAAGCTTCCCAGATTTCATGATGTAAAATAGTGTATATATATATATATATATATATATGTGTCAGAGATAGTATGCACTTTTGAGGATTTGATAACACTCTTCTAACTTAACAAATTATTTACTTTTTGTATTTTCTAAATTATATTATTTTAATATAAGAGAAATACATACAATCAATGAGATAATGCCTCTTGATATGCACAGCCTCTAATTTCACAATTATAATTGTGCAAAATAAGTAAACAGGTCAAGCTATAGCTGAACATAGCTCCATGACGAAATACAGCTCTACAACGAAAAGAAAAGGCTACAGTGTTATCTCACCACAACACTATCCTGTCTGCATTTCCTGGTAGCTTGACATAAATCAGGGATAGAAAGTTACGCCTGAACTTGTTGCGATTTGATAGCCATTGCATTCCTCCAGGTTGAAATAGTTCTATTGACCTGTAAAATGTATTCTTCATTTTATACATGGTTGATTGATAGTGGCCAGCAACACCTCCATCACCTTTAGAGCTGAGTCTACCCTTCATTTTGATTGGATTGGCGTCTAATAATCCAAAGAGTCTAAGAAATGTACAACAAACATCTATGAAATTCAAAACAGCACGTTTCTTTCAATCAACTGTTTCAAAAGTTGCATATATAGACAGCAGGCATAAAAGTCTAAAACCTAGCAACTAATAGGTTCAGAGCCCTCTTGAGTATAGGCCCATCTTCACAACCTGATCATATGTTGCCCATATGTTGGAAATCAGGGGGACTGATTCCTGCAGACACCAAAATATGAACATATTATGTTAAACTTAATTTGTCAAATTAATCATAAATTAACATAGAGAGTGAACTCCGTAGATGCTAGAGGATCTATTACCTGACAAATGAATCAGAATAGTACTACTCTACAAAATCCTAGAATCAAGGCAATGCATATCATTATATCTAAGTTACCCAACCACAACATTTTTTTGGGCTCTTCTCTCAGCCACTGAATCATTATATAACTAGATTTCATGTGCCCATCAACAAGCTTCAGCTTCAGGTTTTTTTATTTTTGACATTAAATAGCCAACGTATTTTATGTCTTAAACATTGCTATGTAACATAAGGCAATTTGGTTCACTCCAATTTTAGTAACTAAGTAAACACAACAGGAAGTTTAGTGTAAAGAACCACAGCCTCGCAGTCTTTGAACAAAAGGATATTTCAAAGTATCAGCAATCTCCATGGTTCTTTTCATGTGTAATTTAAAGAGCTTAACATTCTCCATGTTGCTAATCATAGCATTGAACACGTTGAAAGGGTAACAAGGAGACTTGGCTATAAACTACAATTATGTAAATTAATCATTTATGTTAAGCTTCAGCTTTCCTTAACCATTTCATCACTATGAAAAAATTATGCGTATTTTAGGCTTTAGATACACTACAACTATTTTACCAGACAATTTTAGATGAAATGAAGAATATGAATAGTCATATGGACATGAAACTTGTAAAAGGAGTTACAATTAAAGTTAGCCGAGTGTTGACTTGCCTGTCTGAGTTTAGATGGGCTTCTGTCCAACCAGGTTCATATGCTTCAAGAAAACCCAGCTTTGCCTTGTTAGGTAAATCATGAGGATGGACAAAAGGAACACCAAGAGGCCACCCTATCTCCATTCGTATATTTGCACATGGGCTGTCTACACTGTGAATGTGACTTTCACATTCCTTGAGATTACAGAACCGCAGCTTGATGCCTTTCTTGTCTGCAATATCCTGGACCCTTTCTTTCAAAACTCTCTGCGCCTCAAGCCTTAACCTCTTGGAAGGTGGCAAAGGCTTGCTTTTGGGAGTTTGCTTCCTTCTCCTCATCAAAGTCTTCATAGATCCTGTACCAGCATTTCATCGACCCAAGGACCTGCTGTTAAAAACTTTCCACTAAGGACTACTCTCAAAGTAGAATTGACACTAACTCAATTCAATACAGTCATACTCATGAAACAGAAAAATTCTCAAGAAAAACTAAATAAGGAAATTTTTGTTTAAACCTCAAACCATCAGGAAGCTGAAAAGGTACAGTTCTTCCAGAAAATTAATCCAAGTGCAAACTTTATGAATTCTTGACCTTTATCTTACTAATAAGCAAATAAGCATTTTCCCAAAAGCTCAACGTAGAATTCACACTAATTCAATCACAACAATATAGTCATACTCATGAAACAGAAAAATTCTTATGAAACACCAAATACTGAAATTTCTGTTTATGCTTCAAAGAATCAGGATGCCAAAAAGGTACAGTTCTGCCAGAAAAATAATCTAAGAACAAACTTAATGAATTATGGACTTTTTCCTTGTTCTTAAGCAAATAAGCATTATCCCAAAAGCAAATGAACATGTTACCAGCTCGTCACCTAACTTGTGTCGGGAGCTGATAAACAACAAAAGATAAAGTAATGCCATATTTGAGAGGCTTGGATATGATATAAAGAAAATGAAGTTGTACCAACTAATTTTATTTTCCTATTTTCTCTAATATAGTAATATTCCTAAGAATCAAGCAATATTGGGATTTTCAATTAAAGGAAAATTAAGGAAACCAACATGCACTCGTCTGGTGTGTAAGATACCTACATTCTTCACACAAGAAAGAGGATAAATGTTCTGCACATTCTTCTAGCAGTCAAATAATTTGCTGTGACATTAATTCCCCACCCCCAGGGAAAAAGAAAGCTTTAAAATTCATTCTAGTTCCTTGAATGATTAGGAGAGAACAGAATATAATGTGTTTCCTCACAATCTCAGTTGATAATAGAAAAAGGAATGGTAACTTTCCTCCAAATTATTATCAGAACTCTTGAAAGCTTACAGATATCACTAATTAACACAGGCATTATACAAAATTAAGCATGTTCCTAAATGAAGTTTTGAAAAGTACCATCATGAGTTGGTTGGAAATTGAAGCACTGGAAACTAGGCCGGTTAAAGAGATGATCTGTTGGATGAGATCTTTGCATAAAATCATCCACAGGGACAGGAAGCTGGAACTGAGCTTCAATTCCAAAACCTGCCGCTCGCATTTCAGAACAATCCAAGCTGGTCATTGATTTAGGCAAAAGCTTGAAGGCTAAAGAACATCGTCCATACATATTAGCCTCCATATTAATTTCGGTTTTGTGCAATGCAGGGTTTACATATCCTGCAGTTGCTTGATAAAGAGCAAGCCCTGGATAAACAATAGCTTCTTGAGGTCCCAGATCTCCATCCACAAGAATCCACCGCCCTTGAAAGTCTCTTACATGTAGACCTGCCCTGTCAGACTTGACAAGCGATAGCATGCTTTTATCAACCTGGTGATCATGGTCAGGATACATAATCAATTGACCATCCTCTTGAGTAGTTATATTATGATGCTGTGGCCCCTGGAATGATGGCCTTGCATGACAGCAAACAGACAAGACTGAAGATGAAATTTCCCTATTTCTCAGGGGAACATTATCCAGTATTTCTACAAATGGAGAGCTACGCAAATTCAAATGGTAGCTAATTGCATCCAGAATATCCCTTGCTGCTTTCCCAAATAAGGCAAATATGTCTGCCAAACCTGCCGGGGGTAACTCAATGGAATTATTAGGTTCTGAAGGCGTCAATCCAGGTCTATAGTCATACGTTTCTTGCCACCAATGAGGATCTGCGTAATAACCAGATGTTTTGCACCACTCACGAGATTCACTATTATGGATTATATCTTCAGGTGGGTATGTTTCCCTTTGATGAAAATAAAGGCGAGCAGATTCTAAACCAGATCTCAGAAGGGCACCTTCACTTGCCGGAAACTGGATGATGACTGCAGAAAACTGAGCCAGAGATTGTGACAGAATAGAAACGGATATTTTATAAGAATCAGACGGTAAACCGTCGGAAGGGACTAAATCAGTAAGCTTCACACGACCCAAAGATTGCAGGCCACTGCCTGCCATGAAATGCCTTACTCTGTGCCTGCTACCTTAATCTAGACAGGAACGAACCAAGCAAACTGTCAGCAGAGGAAAAAAAAACAGCAAATTTGACAAATTCATGTGCAATGCTTCAGCTGGAAATTTAATCTTGTGAGTAAAACAACAGCACACAAAAATTTATGATCAAGGGAAATTCAGGATAAACTGGGAGTCAAACCATAATGAGTCTTCAAATTCTGAAACGACAATGCAAACAGAAAACAGTAAATTGAGTTCACATAAGGGCAAAAAACAATAGCAGGTTCAAAGCTCTAGCTGGGACCCGAATTACCAACTCTTCTACTACATTAATAATACAGGAGACACTAATATGATCATACCCAAACTGCATAAGCATAGGAACTTGACTATATCAATAATAGCCCAATGAATATTTGAAATTGAAACAATTTCAGTAAAATTGGAGATTAATGAGGCTCTAAGACATTGACCAAAAACAAAATTAAAGCTTCAAGATATTGAATAAAATAATGTCAGAAGAAAGTAAAAGCTTTTTTGTATAATTATGTGATGACCCAAATGTTACCTCGCTGTATCTTCCTTCTTTAACATTCTGCAAATTTTCAACTTGTTCAGTTTCGGAAGCAGCGATCGCGAAGAGAAAAGCCAATTTGGGAATGAATGTTCTTCGAACGAAGCTTCCAAATGGAAAACCTAAACAGAAATTGCAGGGAAAACTGAAACATAGAGAGAGAAAGAGATACCGGTGGCACTGGCAGATGAGGAAATGGATTGGGCCGAAATATAGTTCCAAGTCTAGATTTGGGTCTTTCTTCCTACACCTCCAAGCATTTTTTTCTCCACCTCCAAACTTTTTTTAAATTTCTAAAAAACTCTTTAACCATTTAAAAAAACCCATGAACATCACACTCCCAAAATTTCATCAACTTCCAAAAATCAAAATATGTGACTTCTGAAAGTCAAAATATATAACCAAAAGTCGAATTCCGAAAGTCAAAATATATCACCGAAAGTTAAAATATATTACTGAAAGTCGACTTCCGGAAGTCAAAATGTTTCACCGGAAGTCGACTTTCGGAAGTCAAAAATTATTACCAGAAATTGACTTCCGAAAGTCAAAAAACATTACCGAAAGTCGACTTTCAAAAGTCAAAAAATATTTCCGAAAGTCGACTTTCGGAAGTCAAAAAATTAATTCTATTTTAAATATTTTTAATTCTTTTTAAAATTGAAATTAAAAAATAAAATTGAAATTATTATAATTTTACTATTTTAATTTAAATTATTTTTCAATTTTATTTTATTTTTTATTTTATTTATTTTATTGATATTATTATAATTATTTTATTTACATATTTAATTTGTATAGTATTTTATATTTTATTTGAATTTTTTGAATTTTATTTAAAATTTAAATATTTAATTTTAATCATACTTTTAAAATGTTTTCAATTATATTATTTTTTATATTTTTAAATTTAAATTTATTTTAATATAATTTATAAAAAATTTAATAAAAATAAAAAAAGAATAAAAAAATCATATTTAAAATTGTGTGTGTGTGTGCGTGCGTGCGTGCATGCGTGTGTGTTTGTGTGTGTTTTTAAAAAAAACGAATATATATATATATATATATATATATATATATATATATTTTTTTTTTTTTTTTTTTTTTTTTATTTTTTTTTTTTTTTTTATTTTATTTATTTATTATA
>Ga0214543_1012561_pt1 | contig 11187 bp, 18 predicted proteins | sample CNSS2metaG_FD_160094 | JGI IMG/M metagenome (GOLD analysis project Ga0214543, IMG submission 160094) | Root nodule microbial communities from cowpea collected in UCLA plant growth center, Los Angeles, California, USA - CNSS2 | ecosystem: Host-associated > Plants > Roots > Nodule | place: USA...
ACACTTGTCATGATTAAAATAATTTGAATATTTAGGTGTAGTGATTTGATGTATAAATTCAAAACAATTATTTTAACATGTTTATATAAGTTATAATTAAGCTTATTTACTAATTTGGTCTCAAATAAGAAAGGACGAAATTGGATCATTTTAAAAAATTTGGGTACTAAATTGAACAAAAAATTTAAATTAGGGTACTAAATTGAAAAAAACTATTACACTGCCACATGTCATGATTGTAAGCTGCCACGTGACACGATGATAAACTGACACGTGGCAGTTTTTAAATTTTTGAAAAAAAAAAAAATTCTTTTGAAAAAAAAAATAAAAAAAATAAAAATTTCATGGCTTGACACGTGTCCTATATGGACACGGTGTTAACTCCAACTTAACGTAGATGATCAAATTGAATCTCTTTAGAAAATTGGGTACCAAATTGAACATTCCTAAATTTCGGGTACCAAATTAAACTTTTCGAAAAGTTTGGATACCTAATGTGTATTTATACCTTAAATTATTTTTAAGATATTTAATGGTCTTTGAATTCAGCTCACATCTAAGTCTTCTCGTTTGCCATCTTTCTCAACAATTGATCCTTTCTTTTTCGTCATCATGGCCAACGAAACCGAACCCTCATTTGTCCTCACACCAAATTATTTCCACCACCTATGCTTAAAATGATTGGACACAGACTTTGCTTCTTTTTTTTCTTTTATTTTTTCGTGTGTTTGTGAACGTAGAATTTCTTTTTCATTTTACTATTCAAACCCCTTCCCTCTATGTATGTACTGACGTCACTGTTTATCCCGATCCAGAAGCACTAGGTTCTCAAACAAACTATTACAAACATAAACATAGGAAAAACAATAATTCACGAACTGCAAATCCTTCTCTAAACCAACATCACCAACATGCCTCATTCCAACTACTCAGCAATTCCCTCGGTTTTCTTCTTCCTCTTCAGTTCCTTCTTCTTTTCAACCAAAGCAACGCCAATATACAGTTCCCATGTCTGCACACACTCTACCACAAACCAACCAAACACCACATTCCAAACCAACCTCAACCTCCTCCTCTCTTCCCTTTCTTCCAAGGCCACCGAAGCCACCCAATTCTACAAAACAACAATTGCCACCGAAACCCCCAACGCCGTCAAGGGCCTCTTCCTCTGCCGCGGCGACACCCTCGCCGCCGCCTGCCACGACTGCGTCACCGCTGCAGCAGCGGACCTAAAGCGCCGGTGCCCGGTTGATAAGGAGGCCATAATCTGGTACGACGTGTGCATGGTACGCTACTCCAACCAATACCTCAACAACATCGTACCTGGAGTGGACATGTCTGATTCCAAAAACGTGACTGGCATTGACCTTGACCGATTCAACGAGCTGCTTGCGGGATTGCTGAATTCCCTGGCAACGAAAGCTAAGAATTCGGAAAATAAGAAATTTGCGACAGGGGAAGTGAACATCACGCGTTCGGTGACCCTTTATGGGTTAGTGCAGTGCACGCCAGATTTGTCTTTGTTCGATTGCAGGATGTGTTTTAGCAGCGCCATTGCGTCTGTTCCGAATTGCTGTGATGGGAAACGAGGGGCAAGAGTGTTGCTTCCTGGATGCAATATCAGATACGAAGTGTATCCATTTTACAGCAGCAATAACACATTGACCCTACCGATTGTGAAGCCTCGTTCTTCAGGTACAGAGTTAGTAAGTAGTAAATTGTGCCTATTTGATTTTGAGGAGTGAGTGATTGAATTGTATTGACGTTTGCCCAGGACGGAGTGGTGTTGAAGTGATTCTTACATTTGTTATCCCTGTTGTTGCTGCGATGGTGCTTTTCGCTTTTGGGATATGTACTGTCATGAGAAAGCAAGCAAAGAGTGTGATACAATTGTGGAAACAAACGGTAACAAAACTTGAATTTTTGGATTCCAATTTAAGTAATTGTTTGATAGTTTCGTGTTGTGGTCGATGTTGCTGACTGTTTGATTTTGGGGTTGAAAAACAGAATTATTCTGAGGTGTAGATGAGACTGATGCTGCAAAGAATAGCAAAGGTTGGAGACAAGAGATAGTAATGGGAATGCAATATTGTTAATGCTGAATATTTGAATTTTATGTGCTTAATTAGGAAGGGCGTAATGCAAAACAACCTTGATTATTGATATCGGATAGATAGTGCAGTGGTTAGGAAGTTGTATTAGTAATCATCAATTTTTATTTTTATTTATCTTGGTGAGTTTTTATATATATATTTTTGATATAAAATTCACGACCCATTAAGAAATGGGCCATTAAATTCTTCAAATGTTGGTGAAGAATTCATTAATAATCAATGTGTTCATCTGAAATTTGCAATTATAAAATGAGAATATGCATTCCGTATAGGAATAAATAGGTAAATAACCATGTTGGATTCTTATAAATTCAGATATATCACACACAAAACAAAGAAAAAAAAATAGAAAAAAAACGGTTCAAACTGATATATTTAAGGGGTGAACTTGAAATATACTTCATAAATCAAAAAAAAAAAAAAGAACATATAATGAATATGGAAAACATAATCACAACATTAAGACTTGCTATAAAAATCAAACTCAGAACTTTTGTAATTCACTTATGTAATCTGCATAAAAAATTGTTTTTTTCTTGATTCATAAAATATATATAATTTGATTTATTATTCAACAGCAAATTATATACTAAAAAATTAGTTATACATTTTACCGCGAATTATTTAGAGATGCATTTTTACTTTTAAAGATACAGTAACTAAATTGATTAATCATTATTTAAAATTTCAAGATTTATTTGCAATTATTAATTATTTATTGTTATTATTATTAGTGATTCGTTTTTTTTTTGAATTTTAAAAAATATAAATATTTTTTTTTATTTTTGTAGATACTTTTTTTATTAAAACTATTTATTTTAGTTTAAAAAAAATTAGATAAATCAAACAGTTAAATTTAACAAAAATATTATTAAATAACAAAAATATAAAATAGTCATTTTTAATTAAAAAACTAATTATTTATTAAATGATAAAATTAAGAATCAAAATGTGAACATAATGAAATATAAATAATTTTTACTTTTAGACATTTAATAACTAATTAATTTTCTTTCAAAGGTGTAATTTATACTTTTCTTTTTTATTTTTTTAAATGCCATCACTCTGTTATAAATTTAATAGACCGATAAAATATGTAAATATTAAAAAATTTATAATAAAAAGTGGGAAATAGTGCAAATAAAATTGGTGAAATGATAATAATTAAATAATAAAATATACTGTAAAGGCAAATCTAAATTCATTATGCTGGACAAGTTTAAAAACACAGTTGCCAATTTAATTATTTGTTGAGCTTTCACAATTTTTTAAAAAAGGAAAATATATTTTGTCACACAAGGATTTTTTTAGATGAAAAGGGGTTCAATAAGAACAACATAGGTTGAACAGGGATTGAAGAGGTGAATAATCAATTTTTGAAGACTAACAAACTACTCTCCATTTCAATAATACATATTCGTGGTTTCTGTTCCTTCTACCATCTAAACAAAACCAACATTAGATATTATAAAAGAGATGAATAATGTTGAGAATGGTATTAACAAACTTAAATTTTTATTCTTTTTAACTAAAATAAAATAATAAAATAATTCTTTTACCTAAATAAGAAAATTTGTTAAAACTTTGTTAAAATTTTTTTATCAACCATTAATAAATCAAAAATCAATAATCTATATTAAATTATATCAAAAAATAAAAGGAGTAGAAAAATGAAAATCATATGACAAAAATAAGAAAATAAAGTATTAGTGGCACATATACTTAGGACGTAAAAAATTTTGTTCCAATATATCATTTTTATTGTTATTATTTTTGTTAAAATAATTATATATTAATAAACAAATTTTGATAATTTTTTCTTTTAACTTAAGGTATTGTTTTTTAATTGATTTAAAAATTAAAAAATTAAAAATTAAAAAACAATTTAAAAAATAACACCTCAAATTAAATTACAAGAGAAAGTTTATTAAATTACAAGAGAAAGTTGTTGTCAAATGTTAAAAAAATCATTTTTTTTAAGACTGAACAGAAGAAGTTTCAGATTAAATGCACATTGACTTGTCGCAAGCAAGCATTTGTGGTGGTGGTTCCCTTTTGACGTGAAGACTCCCGTCTCCCTCAGTAAACACACCTTCGTCATCTATCAAACATGTTGAAAGATTAAACGCAACAACAAAATCTATTTCCATAGAAAAGAAAAAAACAGTTAGTTATTGCTTACCTCACTGATTCTCTCCGAGATGTGCATCTTGAAATCCTCTTCAACCCACTTGCTTATAATTCTCTCCCTGTTTCTGTTCCTAATCTATGCAAGTGAAGCTGCACCGACATATACCAGCCATGCCTGCACAGATCGATCCTTTTACCTACCCAACACAACATTTCAAACCAACTTGAACCTTCTTCTCTCATCCCTCGTCTCCAACGCCACCCTCCACGACGGTTTCTACCGCACCACCATCTCTCTCGGAGCCCCCGGAGAGGTCAAGGGACTCTTCCTCTGCCGCGGCGATGTCACTCCCTCCGGGTGTCACGACTGCGTCGCCGCCGCTACAAAAAAGATCACACAGTTCTGCACCAACCAGACAGAGTCCATTATCTGGTACGACGAGTGCATGCTGCGCTACTCCAACAACTCCCGCCTCAACGACGTAGTCCCTCGGTTTAACTTGTTCAATGTGCAAAGCGTCCCTGAGTCGGACCACTCACAGTTCAACAAAATTCTTGTCTCCACGTTGAATGATGCGAAACAAGAAGCCCTCAATTCGGGGAAAAATTTTGCTACAAAAGAAGCGAATGTCACGAGCTCAATGAAGCTCTACACACTGGCCCAATGCACGCCCGAATTGTCCACTTCTTTATGCACCATGTGCTTCGAAAGCGCCATCAGTGCCATTCCTAATTGCTGTGACGGCAAACAAGGTGCACAGTCTCTGCTTCCGGGTTGTAATGTTAGATATGAATTGTACCCGTTTTACAATGTTTCCTCTGTCTCCACACAACCACAGTTTTTCTCTCCATCTTCAGGTATCAAATACAGTTCCTTGATTAATTTTTTGTTGCTGGGCTGTCTTAGAAAGCGATGAACCTGTGCAGGGAGAAGCAGAATTTCTGTAATTGTAATTGTGGCGATTGTTGTCCCAATTGTTGTTGCGGCTGTACTTTTCATTGTTGGCGTCTGCTTCCTACGTAAGAGGGCAAGCCAAAGATACATTAATTCTTTGGGCCAGGATTCAAGTAATCTCTCTTTCTCGGTCAAGGTGATTGTATTGTATAGTTTGTTTCTCTTGACTTTAGTTTGGTTGCTGATTATTTCTGTCTTTCTTTGCTGTGTAGTTGTGGATGATCTTACTGATGTGGAGTTCCTGCAATTTGACTTGGCTACAGTTGAAGCTGCCACAAACAGATTCTCGGATGAGAACAAGATTGGCCATGGCGGATTTGGGGTGGTTTATAAGGTATGAAACATGTTTGTGCTAAATTCAGATAACACATAATTCATTTTATGATAAAGTGATTAATTGGTCTATTCCAATGATTGTTTTTAGGGTGTCCTCCCTAACGGACATGAGATAGCTGTGAAGAGGTTGTCAGCAACCTCCTTGCAGGGTGCAATAGAGTTCAGGAACGAAGCTTCCCTTGTAGCCAAACTTCAGCATAGAAATTTAGTGAGACTTTTAGGATTTTGCTTGGAGGGGCAGGAGAAAATCCTTATCTATGAATACATACCAAACAAAAGCCTTGATCACTTTCTATTTGGTATGTACTTTTTCTACTCCTTTGTTACCTGATGTCTCAATAAGTGTAGTGATTGATTTCGATAAATAGACTGATATGATACCTCACAAGCAGAATCATTTCATTGTATTCACATGATGATACCTTTATCCTTATTAAACAGCAGTCATGTTGAAGGGAGTTAATAGTTGTATTGTCGGAAATTTTAGTAACTTTCCTATTGATAATATAGTTATTTCATTTTTGCAAACATTGTAGACCCTGTCAAGCAAAGAGAGTTAGATTGGTCAAAACGCTACAAGATTATAGTTGGCATTGCCAGAGGAATTCTTTATTTACACGAAGATTCCCAGCTTAGAATTATACACCGCGATCTAAAAGCCAGTAATGTTTTACTGGATGAAAATATGAATCCAAAGATTTCAGATTTTGGTTTGGCAAAAATTTTTCAGGCAGATCAGACTCAAGTAAATACAGGAAGAATTGTTGGGACATTGTAAGTCTAATGTCTATGTTTCATCTTGTCTTATGTTTTAGCAGGAAAAAAAAGTATTTCCTTTCCAAAAAGTTTATTGTTCATTTCCAATCAAGGGGACTATATTGTTGCTTTTTTCAGTGGCTACATGCCTCCGGAATACGCAATGCGCGGACAATTTTCGGTGAAATCAGATGTGTTCAGTTTCGGTATCTTAGTTTTGGAGATTGTGAGTGGCAAGAAGAATACTGATTTATATCAATCGAAACACGCCGTTGACGTCTTAAGTCTTGTGAGTATAAACAATAGTACTTTTTTTCTTCCACTCTTCTGGTACCAAACTTATAGCTTCAGTGCTCAGTTACACACTATTTCAGTGGGTGAGGAAATGAGACATTCCTAGTTTAAATAGTAACATTAAACTTCTACAGGCTTGGAAGCATTGGACGGAGCAAACACCTATGGAGTTTGTGGATCCAACTCTGCGAGGTTCTTATTCAAGAAATGAAGTAAATAGATGCATCCATATTGGTTTATTGTGTGTACAGGAGAGTCCATCTCACAGACCATCAATGGCCACCATTGCACTTATGCTGAACAGTTATTCAGTTACCATGTCAGTGCCCCGACAACCAGCATCTTTCCTACGTGCTAGAAGTCCTAACGGAGGGCCTGACTCTGATCAGTCCACCACCAACCAGTCTACCACCAGTTCAATTCCATGGTCTGTGAATGAAGTATCCATTACGGAATTATACCCTCGCTAAAGGATTGTTTTTCATGTTTTCTACAATCAATCCAGTGTACCAACAAGTCTTTTCAAACTATGGTGTTACTTTCAAACGTACCTAGGATATACATAGTAAACCTAAATGGCTCAAAAGGTTCTGTCTATATACTTCATGCTGGATGAAGATGTAGACCAATCTTGTTTTTGAAGCACAAGGTTAATTCCCAGATGGATTCTTGTTTCTTGCCGCATTTTACTGGTTAAAGGAAGTGCTTCCAAATGCAAGTATCTAGTTCTCCAATACTGCAACAGATAACTTCAAATTATGATTGTGACGTAAACTGTGTCTGGACTGAGAATTTATGCATGCTATAGTTCCAGAATATGAAACTATATATAGTTTTGACTGTTGCCCCTGTCTTTCAAAGAGCCGTGCTTTGTGCAAGGAAAGTGAGGTTGCCCATTCTAATGGTGGGGCATACTAGAAGTTTGAATATTCAGGACTCACTGTTCATTTTTTAGGATACATTTCAGTGTAGTACGAGTTTGAATCAACTATTTATTGAAAGAATGTCTCTATCACGTTCCGTTTGGATTTTAAGATGCACTTATGAAGACCGAAAACACTGAATGTAAAAAACGAGATCAAAATCACGAAAAACAAAGTAAATGGATGTTAAACTTTCCCCTGCAAAGTACAAAAATTTGCAAAGAAAGTAATAATAATAATAATAATAATAATAATAATAATAATAATAATAATATATATATATATATATATATATATATATATATATATAAAAAAAAATATATTAAACTAATCACATCATATTAATTACAATTTTTTATAAATTTTATTTCATTTTTCTTCATAATTTTATGATTTTTTTTTCTTAATCTAAACAATTTCATTTTTTACTTTTTTTTTTACATCAACTACTCAAATCCATCATTTAATTCAATAACAATTTGGTTTTAACCTTGTTAAGCACTGTACCGTCCACACCAACATGAATGTATCTAATGAAAATTTAAGCTGTGGATTTTCTTATAAAAAATAGGTTCTTCCATCATTAAACTTGACTTCATTACTTATGTTTATTTAATTTTAACAAACTGTGTAAAATTGATTTTTTTTTCTTTCTTGTAATATTGTTTTCCCCATCTCGCACACTGGTCCCTTTCTTGCATCCTCTCAAGAACAGTTGTTAAAAGATACTTTATTTTACGAATTAGTGTTACACATAACACATCAAGATCAAGTGATTTTCGTCAAACTATTCGGTGCTTTAACAATTCTATTTTATTGAACTGTCACACAGGACAGAGACACCGTTTGATTTTCGTCAAATGGTTCAAAATTTACAATATCTGATTTAACATTTAACGAAAAGGTAGTCTTTGGTGTTAGCCAACATTGACTTGTATGTATCCTCCGAGGTGAGGACAGAGAATTTCATTTCCATCGTAATATTCATCATCACCCACCCGACCAGAATCTGATGAGCACACTGAAAGATTAAGTGTCAGAACAAAATCTACTTATCTTACCTCTCCGAGATGTGCATCTTGAAATCCTCTTCAACCCACTTGCTAATTCTCTCCTTGTCTGTGTTCCTTAACTATGCAACAGAAGCTGCACCTACATATAGCGCACATGCCTGCACAAATGGATCCTTTTACCGACCCAACACAACATTCCAAACCAACTTGAATCTCTTCCTCTCATCCCTCGTCTCTAACGCCACCCTCCACGACGGTTACTACCTCACCAACTTCTCCCTAGGAGCCTCTGGCGAGGTCAAGGGACTCTTCCTCTGCCGCGGTGACGTAACCCCCTCCGTCTGCCACGACTGTGTCGCCGCCGCGGCCGACAACATCACACGCCTCTGCACCAACCAAACAGAGTCTGTAATATGGTATGACGAGTGTATGGTGCGCTACTCCAACCTTTCCTTCCTCAACAACATAGTCCCAAGTGTTGGCATCAGTTCCCAACAGAGCGTTCCTGATTCCGATATTAACAGCTTCATCGATTTTCTTGCATCCGCGCTGAATGGTGTGGCGCAGGATGCGGTGAATTCTCTTTCGGGTAGAATGTTTGCCACAAGAGAAGCGAGTTTCACGAGCTCAATGAGTCTGTACGCCCTGGCGCAGTGTAGACCTGATTTATCCGTCTTCGATTGCAACATGTGCTTAACAGGCGCCATCAGTAGCCTCGGTGAAGGAAAACGAGGTGCACGGAACCTGCTTCCTAGTTGTAATGTCAGATATGAATTGTACCCTTTTTACAATGTTTCCGCCGTCTCCACTAAACCAGAGTCTCTTTCCCCATCTTCAGGTATCAAAGTTTTATACCATATTAACATGTACTAAGCTCATGTGCAGTTCGTTGATGATTTAGTATTCTCTAATCAAATTAAAGTTTTATATTCATTATTTGCATTGAAGATCAGTATAATTATATGATAAAACTATAATTCTGGCTATAGAATAGGACTGAAGGTGCTTAAAAGAAGTGAATCTCAGCTTTGTCCTTGTAATATAAACATGCCACTGGTGTCTTAGAAAGTGATTAACCTGTACAGGAAAAAGAAGTATCTCTATAATTCTGGCTATTGGTGTCCCAATTGTCGTTGCGGTGCTACTTCTCATTGTTGGCGTCTGCTTCCTACGCAAGAGAGCAAGCGATAAATACAATAATTCTTTTGGCCAGGATTCAAGTAATCTCTCTTTCTTCATCAAAGTGATATTTTCGTGTAATCTGTTTCAATTGCCTTTAATTTGGTGGCTGATGATTATTATCTTTCTTTGCTGTGTAGTTGTGGAAGGTCTTAGCGATGCGGATTCATTGCAATTTGACTTGGCTACGATTGAAGCTGCCACGAACAGATTCTCGGATGAGAACAAAATTGGCAAAGGTGGATTTGGGGTGGTTTATAAGGTATGAAACATGTTTTCTGAGTAACACATCATAATTCATTTTATGATAAAGTAGTTAACTGTTTTATTCCAATGATTGTTTTTAGGGTGTCCTCCCTGACGGACAGGAGTTAGCTGTGAAGAGGTTGTCAGTAACCTCCTTGCAGGGTGCAGTAGAGTTCAGGAATGAAGCTGCCCTTGTGGCCAAGCTTCAACATAGAAATTTAGTGAGACTATTGGGATTTTGCTTGGAGGGCCAGGAAAAGATTCTTGTCTACGAATATATTCCAAACAAAAGCCTTGATTACTTTCTATTCGGTATGTACCTTTTCTACTTTTCTTACATGTCGCAATTAGTGCAGTGATTGATTGCCCTCAACAGACTAAATGACACCTCATAAACAGAGTAACTAACTTCATTGAACATAGTTGGAGGATTAATAGTTTCTGTAAATGGAATTTGTTGTAATTTCGCTGTTTTAATCTGAGTATTTCATTTTGACAAATTTTGCAGATTCTACGAAGCAAAGAGAGTTAGATTGGTCACAACGCTACAAGATTATAGTTGGCATTGCTAGAGGAATTCTTTATTTACATGAAGATTCTCAACTTAGAATTGTACACCGTGATCTCAAAGCTAGCAATGTTTTATTAGATCAAAATATGAACCCAAAGATTTCTGATTTTGGCATGGCAAAGATTTTCCAGGCAGACCAGACTCAAGTAAATACAGGAAGAATAGTTGGGACTTAGTAAGTCCAATGTCTTTATGTCATTTCCTCTTGGATATATAACTTGTTATACAGATAGTTAGTTAAGTTCAGCGGGAAAAAATGTGTTCTTTCCAAAAATTTTGCTGTTTTTCTTTTTCTAAATAAGGGGATTATATTGTTGTTTCAGTGGTTACATGTCCCCAGAATATGCAATGCGTGGTCAGTTTTCTATGAAATCGGATGTGTTCAGCTTTGGTGTCTTGGTTTTGGAGATTGTGAGTGGCAAGAAGAATACTGATTTTTATCAGTCAAATCACGCTGATGACCTCTTAATCTTTGTGAGTGCAATAGTAATTTATTTTCTTCTGCTCTGCTGATGTCATGGGTAGCTGCAATATCTAGCTACAGACTATTTCAGTGGGTGAGGAAAAATGAGACATTCCTAGTTTAAATACTAACATTATTCTACTACAGGCTTGGAAGAAATGGACAGAGCAAACACCAATGGAGTTTGTGGATCCAACTCTGAGAGGT
>Ga0214543_1012563_pt1 | contig 11185 bp, 2 predicted proteins | sample CNSS2metaG_FD_160094 | JGI IMG/M metagenome (GOLD analysis project Ga0214543, IMG submission 160094) | Root nodule microbial communities from cowpea collected in UCLA plant growth center, Los Angeles, California, USA - CNSS2 | ecosystem: Host-associated > Plants > Roots > Nodule | place: USA...
ACATTATTTGAATTTTTTTTTTTTTTTTTTTTTTGAAAAAGAATTTTGGTGTCTTGACTTGAAAGTTTTCTGAATGTATCTAACGTTAACTTTTTACCACTAAGAAAAAAGTTGAGTTCCATTTGTAAGCAAGTTGATAAAAAGCATTTATAGATGGTTAAATTTGATTGCACATGTAGAAAGCATAACCTAAACGCTAAGTGTATAATAGCGTAGTGTACGAACTTTTTGATACCGTGGTCACCACGGAAAAACAAGTGCTTCAACATTTTCATAACAAACATAAGAAAAAGAGATCAAATATAAAAAATATAAAATATCAAAAAACAATTTGACTATTGTAAAATGTGAAGAATTAATGGAGATGTGTATAATATTTTTTCCGATACGTTTTATAAAATTATTTTATTCTCTATCTGTATAGTAATATATCTATTTTTCTTTACTTTTGATATCTTTTGGCTGTATGAATAATTATGCAAATATTATTTCGATCATATTTTGCCACCTTGAAGGACTTAATAACTTTTGTGAAATGACAACATCAGTATCCTAAAAAGAGAAATTGCAATGACGTTTTCATGCAAATACTATTTTCTTTTTCCTCCTTTAAGATTTCCATTTCGTTACGTTTCTATCAGAGGCTCCAAAAATAATTACTTAATGCCAAGGGAATTATTATACCAAAAATTAAATTTTTTTAGTCACTAAAACATTCGATATAATAGATACATTTTTTATAAACTTATTTTATAAAAAAGAAAACTTACCAGTCAACTTGAAAGACTAATTCAAATATTTATTCAAATTTTAAGTAGAAAAATAAAATAAAATGTGTGTATAAAAAATATTATAAATAAAGAGATCTTTTTTTTTCTTTCTATAATATTTAGGGTTTTTATTTCTCGATGAACTCTACCCTATGTATCCTAAGTTAAATTATTATAATAAGGATCATATTGTGGTGCCAAAAGAATATACCTAAGGGATTCTCATTTAAATTCCCAATGAACTTAAACAATTCACTACCCCATCAAATTCTTCATTTTTTACTTTCATTGGCCAAATCTTTCACCTTTCTTTATTAAAGTAACTCCTCATTTTCTTCTGCTATATTAAAATATTATGTAATATATATATATATATATATATATATATATATATATATATATATATATATATTTTCGACTCTGTCAGCTTACATTTTGACATAAGCCTACATTGAAATTTAATTCCGTTGTAAAATTTAGACATTTTCTTTAAATTATATGATGTTGGTTCAAACCAAAATTTAAAAGCAAAAATTTACGTCAAATTAAAGCATACTGTGATATAAATTTTAAAATTTACATCCAAATATGAGAACATTCAAGATAAATTTTTTTTAATTACAAAAATTATAACCGCATATTTTTCAAGTCAAATATTTTATGATTAGATATTAAATTTGTGACATATAAATGACTTTTTTTTTCACTCGTTTCAATCTGAAAATAGTTCCCTCCAAGTTCAATAATTGCAACTACCACTTTATGTTTCTTTCTAAACCTACGAGAGCTCTTGGATTAAAAACAGTGAGAAAAAAAGTAACACGTTGTGGAAAAGGCATTGGTGGTCGGTTTGTGGGGCCACGAAGTGTTTTTCCACTTTTCATAGAGAGGTCCCAAATCTAATCTTAGTCGTGTTACATCATCCATTAAGAACACTCGTGTTTGCATTTATAAGATCAATTTATAAAATATATGATTTTGTAAGAATGATTTATACTTAAAGTTTAACTCATGATTTCAGTGACAAGATTAATCATCTGCGACCTTATTTACCGATCAAATTTACGAATCAAGTTTATAATTTTCTTGTCTTATGTTATTATCTGTCTATTGCGGACAGCTTTGGACTGTTTATTTTTGAACTATCCGACCGAAAATCTGATTAGGAATATTGATAGGCCACACGATACAATATCAATAATAATTTGGACATATAATATAGTTTAGATCGGTTGATATGAAATGCAGTTGCTTTTACAGATAAGTAGTTGATGTAAGTAACGACCAAAATTCAGTTTGTACAACATGCATCCATGTGCTGGTGTGGTGTGCATAGCCAAAGTGTCACTGAAATGGTTCTACTTTATCATCTTTAATAAGGCTTCGTACAACTTCTATATTTGCCTTTCATAATCATTATTCCTACTATACCATTGCAAAAGCAACGTAACATACCTTGCATTCATGTTTCCTTTTCCTTCTTTGAAGGCCACCAATTCAACTCAATAACATCATATATATATATATATATATATATATAGAGAGAGAGAGAAGTGTGTTTTATGCATTGATTATAAAAGAAAATTCGAAGGGTACGTAAGAGAAACCCTAATGTTTTGTTAGAAATTCAAGAAGAGTTACAAAATTTTAGTCTAAATTTTCTATTGAATTTTTTGTTGCTTTCATTCGTTGACTATTAAAAATACACTTCGTTGATATTTTAAATATTTTTTTAATATATTTTTAAAATATCAAAATAAGTGATAATTAATGTATTATAAATACTCAGTAAAAAAAATGATAAAAAAAAAACATAAAAAAAAATCCAAATTCAAAATTTTGACGTTAACTAAAGTGACTAAATATAAGTAGAAAAAACTATGAACTTGGAAAGTGGTGTCATTTCATTGTTCACTTAGCAAGAAGATTTCAGCTTCGGTGTTGCCTTTGTTTCCTTAATCACTAAGGCATTTATTAGCCCATGTGACCATTTTTTAAGAAAAGATATGTATCTTTGTGGGGTTTAATAATGTCTCATCCTCGTCACAGTGCAGAAAAATGAAATGCAGAATACACGCTTCTTGTCATGTAATTCCTTAATCCACCGGGTATATATCACAAACTATTTCTTCTTCCTTTCGATTCTCAGCTCCATCATTTTCAGACATCCTATGTGTTAATGTTGTTTTTTCACTGCCACTCCAACATGTGAAAGTTTATATGTGCCCTTATGCTTGAGTTTTCTATGTTGTCTTTAAGAAAATGAAACAGAAACTGTAGATCTGGAATAAAGAAACGTGACAGAAGAGAAGAATATAGAAAGATGCATATGCACGCATTCCCTGTTGCAAAGAATTAGAAGCTTGGAAAAAGCTAAATGAAACAAAGGTTAAAGGTGGTTGCTGAATTCTGAATGCTGAATGGCATATTTGGATTTTTATGTTAGTAGAAGGGAAGATGAAGAAGATACAAAGAAAAAGTCACAAATATATATAATACTATGAAGAAAGAACATGTCCAAGAAACTGACAAAAGAAACACAACCAGTCACCTAAACTTTTCCACTTTTGTTGTTTTGTTGACTAATATTTCTTTTCATATGCCTCCAATAATGTAAATCATCATCATCAAAATATCTCATTTTTCACTCTCTCTTATATATGCTATGATCCATGTCTAGGTTTAGGAGCACACAACAAGAACTTTCATCATGCATGGGTCAAAATATACATACACATGTACATATATGTATGCATATATATGGGTTGAGAGATTCAATATAAGAACACAATGAGAATCGAATCATGCATATATAACAAGTATACGTAAGAATCTGATTTTGAAGCCGACATGGTTCAAGAAAATGTGGAAAAAGCCAACATTATACACATTAATGTGACCCCACTTGTTGAACCACCACCACTTCAACCTTCTTAATGATGCCACTTAATTAACATGAATCGTGTATTCAACTTACAAAAGTTTATTTTGTTGTTGTCAACATAAAGAACATAGAAATACGACTCCAATGAAGATACGTGTCAAGATTACATATCAAGTTTGTTTTAGATGGTCAATTGTATAGGATAAATATTTACTTTTACATTATTATTATAATGATAATATTTTTTGAATATATAAATTATATTTCAGATTTTGAATGTTACTTTTAAATTGACTCCGATAAAGAGTCACTACTAAAAAAACTATTTTGTTATCAAAAGTAATTTTGAAGAAATTGTTATTAATCTTTTTTTTGTAAAATATTTTATACAAAATATTTTTCACAGAAAATTTTGTTTAGTAAAAAATAATTATTTATGAAAGAATTATCCGTTAGTTAAAATTAAAAAAAATGGCTAAAAAATCTTTTCTGTAAAAATTTCAGAGTTGTGAAATTTAAATGCATTAGACAAAGATTATATATATATATATATATATATATATATATATATATATATATTGAGAGATCTTAAGTGTGGATTTTGTTTTTCTTTCTTAAAACCAGGACTCATTAATGTGAGATGGGTTAAATATGTTTTTGGTCCCTTAACTTTCAGTGAATTTTGGAATTAGTCTATTTTGAAACTTTGGACCAATTTAGTCCTTCATCTTTCAGAATACGTGGATTTAGTCCTTTTAATCAAATTTTGTTAACTTTATTTGATATTTCATACACATTTTAAGATTGTATTTGAGTTGTTTATATTGTTTGACACACATTTTTGCTTTAATGTTAAGTCAAATATTATTGTGAAACATACTTGAAATGTCAAATAAACTTAGCAAAATTTGATTAAAAGGACTAAATCCACGCATTTCAAAAGATGAAGGAATAAATTGATTCAAAGTTTCAAAATGGACTAATTCCAAAATTCACTAAAAGTTAAGGGACCAAAAACATATTTAACCCATGTGAGATTAAGACATCTCAATCAAGATAGTAACTTTTCATTTGTCTATGTTTTGTGACATGTTAAAAATCAAATAAAAAATAAATAAAAGTATAAACTTTAAGAAATTAGGTCAAGACTCACAAAATCAAACATAAAATTAGGTGGATCAAACCTATTGCATAAAAGTCACCACTAATTAAATTAGACAGGTGTTTCATCACATAAAGTGTTTTTATGAAGTATTCTAGAAATTAACTTTACAAATTAAATGTTTTAATCTGTAATTTTAAAATTTAAAAGGGTGAATAATTTCGAGTACAACGTAATTGAAGTTGTATCCTTAAAAGTGGGTTGTTTCACACGATGTTTTCTCTTATTTCCAAACTTTAAAATTCAGTCCTTGGAAACTTAACAGAAAGTGAAATAAAAAATTCAAAGTATTTTACTCATGTGAAGAATAATTTTGTCGAGGGCATTAAAAAATTTGATATTACTTTTTGAGAGTTAGAACTAAATGCACACGTGAGGAATTTAATTGTTTAAATTACATACAGATTCTTTTTTTTTAATACATGGTAGTAGAGAGTTTATCAAATTATTATATAGCTGTTGGAGAGAAGTGAATTTGGGCCTTGATTAAGAGACCGATTCTTTCTGTTCTCGTGGCGACTACATTGGCCTGCCTGATTAAAACAGAGCTATTTCTTTCTGCAGTCCCTTGATTTCAATCTGTACCCCCATGGTGGTGGTGAAATGACTAGTTTGTCTTATCTTTCCCACTTCTTCTTCTTCTTCCTACACCATCCTTGAAAGCCCACCTTTGAAACTACTTGTCTCTCCCAAGCACCACCTTGAACACCCATTGTTCTATCCCGTCGGTCAAAAAAGGTTAATTTTTATAATTGTTTTTAGGGAAAATATATTTTAATAGTTTTGTCAGAAAATTTTTGATAACGCATACGTGACATTACTTCAATGGATAAAAGAAATGTTTGATCTGACTTGAAAAAAATAAAAGAAATGTTTAGTATAGATTGAAAAATAAATTTTGTCAAATTTTATCAAATTCTGTCAAACAAAACAGTTTGCCAAAATATCATATTCTAAAATATATATTTTAGTGATAATACATTTTAGAATATTATAATTAAACCAATATGTATAAATTCATTTATAGTCTTTTTGTATATCGTTTTTTAAAATTTTTATTTTTAATTGATGTATATAAAGTAATATTTACTGGTAAAAAACTTATTTATTTATCTTTCATTAGATTAGAACATTGAAGGCATGATCATGTTCTTAAGATAAAGATCTATTTGGTCCTCAAAAAGAAATGTTTCGATAAACAAAGAATAAAGATAGGTGGTGTTGTGTCGGCAAAATGATACTTTATCAAGATGCACAATATAATCTTGAAATGTTGTTAATTATAATAATCATAAGAGTGAAATATGTATATATTGGGATTTCTTTTTTTGTGTCCATATTTCAAAATACCAATTTTACCCTTTAAATATAATAATTTATTAAATTTTTAAAAATTAATCATTACTCTTACAAGTTTTTTATAAATTCGGTTATCTATGCTTCTTCTTTTCTTCTTTATTTATCAATGGTTATTCTTTCATTTGTTTTGATATATTTCACTCTATTTTTAATAAATATAATTTTAGTTTATATAATAACTTAATAATATTACAATATTATCACCTACTAATATAATATCACACATATTTAAAAAATCATATACACAGGCGCGATAGCGCCTATTTATGCTGTTTATGCTAGTACATATGAATTCGACACCAAATTTCTTTCATTTGATTCCATCATATATTTGTGTAACAAACATCATGCATGATAACTTAAATCTATACACCTATATATTTATTTTTTAAATTTAACTCAAAATTAATTTTTTTATTTAAATTTTAATATTATTTAATTTTTAAAATAGATATAATTGTTATAATTCTAACCGCATTCATTATTGTTTGTTTGACATACAAACACATTTGACACTAATATCTAGATGTTAATGTAAACTTTTGTAAGACTGACATCTAAAAAAAATAAAACTTATCCAAATTTGTATGAATTAAATATAAAATAGTGTCTTTTTAAATTGGTGATGTCACAAATTGTTTTGTATGATGCAAATTGGAAAATGGACCATAGCTAATAAATAGAAGTTACATAAGTACAAGAATTTGTTGGAATAATTCTTGAATAATCACACCACACATATTGATGAAGTATTTAATATCCGATATAATGTCTCAAAATGGAAAAGATGTTAGAATAAACATGATAGAGTTAAAAAATTATTTCAAACTCATGCACATTTATATGATGCACATAAGAGTGATTTAAAGATATATTTATATTTTGACACTGATCATATTATTTATATTAAGACTTGTGAATCAAAGACAAAGTATGGGTGAGTTGATATATAATATTAATTTGCAATAAATTTAAGTTTTACTAAGATCAGGACTTAGTTATAATATTTTTGGAATAATTAACAACTTAGCATCCACTAAAAGAAAAAAAGAAAAATATAAAATAGAAATTGAATTACAAACACACAAAAATCTACATTAATTATATAAAGTGATTTAGAAACCAGTTTAAAAATTAAAGAATTTTTTATCATGATAATATTGATATTGAATATGTTTTCAAATAGTCGACAGACTCAAGTCCCAAACTAATATATCTAAACTTTTAGCTGCTTTTATTTTCAATTTTAGTTTAGTCTTTAATTACTTTTAGCCCATAAATAAATTCAGGAATCAAATTTTCTCACCTTCGTGGAGAATAATTTTTTCTACAATAATCTAGTAGAAAGTTATTACACTTTTTATAATAATTTTTGATAATAAAATTATTCCTAGTAAATTTAAATAATAAATAAATAATTTTTTAATTTATTTTTGAAAATCGTACTATTTATCAGAATATCATTTAGAGAAAACAAAAAATTCCGTGGAAAATAAACATTTTTGATAGATTAATATGCCACAGATGTTTTCTGTTTTGGGCTTTCTTCGACTTTGTACGGTTTAGACCTTCTGGTGGATTTGGCTTTCCGTACCCCCCAACAATTTCTAACTGCATCTCTTTTTTTTTAAATGATAATTCTAAAGAGGGAGTTTTAAATTATTTGTTCTAAAAGTATTCTAGAATAAGATTTTAAAAAAAGTTTAGAATAAATATTTTTGAACTGATTTTTCACAACACATTTTCTGGAATACATGAAAAGATTTAAAAAAAATGTTCTGAAATAGATTTTCTAAAATATATAAAATACGTTTAGAACAAGATTTCTGAATAAGAATTTCTATAAGTTTTTCAGAATATATATGATAATTTTTGAAATAATTTTTTTTTTCATAATGAGTCAAAGGGAGCAATGGAGTACGTTAGCGGTGATGGCATAATGACAAGAACAGAATTGGCCATATTATAAAGATATTATAGTCTTTTTCTATTAGTATAGGAGTGCAGTTTCTAATAAGGGGTGCTGGAAGAAAAATCTTCCACTTTATATATATATATATATATATATATTTTTTTTTTTCACTTTTGATATGTGTTTTATTAATCGTTTGAAATTTATTTAACTTTATTTTGATGTTTTCAAACTTCACAAAAGTATCTGATATAAAATTTAAAATCAATTTAGATAAACCATATAATAACTTTCTTTAATGGTAATATAATATATTTCTTTAATGGTAGATGCAGATAAAGTTTGGTACTAATATATGGACCACCATGAAACAAATTTAGAAGAGATTTTTCTTGAAATAAAAAGAAAATAACTTTCTGAAAATAAAAAAAACGAAGAAGATATTTTCACAGGCATGATAAGGATGTTGATCATAACACCTTATCCACATCATGCGACAGATGTTTGCACACGTGGCATCTCCAAACTCAAACTTTCGGTCTATTATAGAAAAATCCGAAATTGCCCTTTCTGCTTCAAGCAGTAACCTTTTCATTTATTTCACAATATAGATTATGTAAACTCAGAAAAAAAAAATATATATATATATATATATATATTTTATTTTAACATATATTTAAGTTGCGCGCTTTAAAACTATATGTTAATTATAAAATTAATTTCTCAATATTTTTAGATAAAATGTAATATGTGTGATGATCTTTGATTTTATTGTTTAGCGTTCCATGAATCCAATTTTTATTTTATTTGGAAATGGGTTTTTTGATTAATTATGCAAGGATTATTATCTTCTTATCCCATTTCAGATCCTTGTCATTGGATTTTTTTTCTTCCTCCATCCAAAAATAGATATTGTAGGCTGAATTTATAGTCTAGTAAAGTTTTTTTTTTTAATCTTATGTTAACTTTACCATCACACTTACCTTACAACTTCAATATATTTACTCAGTTTTTTACATAAATTTATACTTGTATAAGTGGTTGTGATTGCTCATTGGTCAAATAACGTTACACGGCCTTTTATACTAATAATATTTTGGTTAATATTGAAGAAAAAATGTGTCAAATGATATAAATAATTCAAATACTATCATGAAATGCGCTTGAAACGTCACATAAACTTAACAAAAATTGGTTAAAATGACTAAATTCACACATTTAATTCACACATTTTTAAAAATGAATGACTAAATTGGTTAAAAGTTTTGAAGAGGGACTAATTCCAAATTTCACTGAAACTTGAGGAACTAAAAACATATTTAACCCTTTTTTTTTACTATAGAAGAAAAAAAATTATTGTGCTATTTGTACCCCAACCTCATCCGCCATGACCAAGTACTGAGTACTTTCTCCAATAAGAGACCAAGAATCCAATAATACCCATATTTGATTTCATTCATCATGGTCAGGTATTGAGTACTATCTCCAATAAGAGACAAAGAATTCAACTGTACTCGTACCTGACCTCATTTACCATAGTTAGGTCATAGGTATTGTCTCAAATAAGAGACCTAAAATCCAAGAGTACTCGTACCTGGCCTCATTCACCATGTTCATGTACTGGGTACTGTCTCCAACAAGAGACCAAGAATCCAACAATGATTGTATTTGGCCTCAGTTATCATGATCAGATACTGGGTATTGTCTCCAACAAGAGACCAAGAATCCAATAGTGCTTGTATTCGGTTTCGTTTACCATGTCCAGATACTAGGTATTGTCTTCAACAAGAAACCAAGAATCCAACAATACTCATATTCGGTCTCATTCACCATGGCCAAGTATTGAGAACTGTCTCCAACAAGAGACCAAGAATTCAACAGTACTCGTACCTGGCCTTATTCACCATGGTCAGGTACCGGGTACTTCCTCCAACAATAGGTTAAAGAACCCCACAATGCCTTATGACTGACCTCATCCCAGACCTCATCCCATGAAGGTTAGGGGTACGAACCTCGAGAATCATATATAATAGACCTAAAAACAGTTAGAAAATGTATTTTGGACCAAAAGACCCATTTCAATGAGTTCGTAGGTAAATAGTGTATATAGCACGTTACTCAATACATTCATTATACAATAATTATACCTCAAAATTCTCTGAGATTCTTTGATATCATTAGTGCTAATTTTCATATTGAAGACCTAGTAGTTAGTTCGAACTCTAGAGACTTAATAAAATAAAGTTTGACCCGACAAGAACAATTACTAACTATACCTAACTTTCTAAAATTAGTATTGCGTGATAAAAAAAATACTAGCTATGTTAGGTTGTGTTAATTATCAAAAGTTGTTTTCAAAGTTTCACATTTTTATATTAACTTTTCATTAAAGTTGAACACTAAATTTATCACATTCCGTTTCCCATTCATATTGACAGTGAAAAGAGAAAAAATAAAACACCAAACTTTTCTGACAAAAGAAAAATAACATTAAAAGGATCCAAATGAAGAAGACTTATTATTACATTATACTTCGAAGAGAGATAAAAATGTTATGAACAAAAGTCTTACCTTCTCTCTTTTTAATACATTTCTCCATCTTTTATTAACATTTATACTTTATGATTATTTCTAAATTGACATGTCCTTAAATAAGCATAAAATCTTGAATAGTCTAACATGAATATAATTTATAAATAAATAAATTTCATGAGATCTTTATTAGTATGATAGATTTTTTCTGTCATTAGTAATAACTGGTAACATTATTAATGTACGTTTTAGGTTAATATAAATTATTGAAACAAAGTAAAGAAGTCACTTTAAACCTAATTTATCATTATACCATATTTGTAAGAATCGTGTTAATTTTATTTTTTTACCATAAAAACCAACAAGTAATAAATATATAGGAATGAAACATTAAATGTACATATAAGTCAATAAAACTTTTGACACAACTATTAAGTAGTAGGGCTGGGCATAATTTACTAAACTATACTAAACTATAGTTAATTGTACTATATTAAACTAAAATATACTAAACTATTCATAATAATAATTGAACTGTACTATAAAATAGTTCAGTTTTAAGAAAC
>Ga0214543_1012564_pt1 | contig 11184 bp, 8 predicted proteins | sample CNSS2metaG_FD_160094 | JGI IMG/M metagenome (GOLD analysis project Ga0214543, IMG submission 160094) | Root nodule microbial communities from cowpea collected in UCLA plant growth center, Los Angeles, California, USA - CNSS2 | ecosystem: Host-associated > Plants > Roots > Nodule | place: USA...
GATCTCCATAAAAAAAAAAAAAAAAACTACTAATCCGCAAATATACCTATAAAAACTCAATAATATTATTCATCATTTGCAACAAGTTTAATAAAAAAAATTAAACAATTATTTATAAATGCTTTAGTTAAACTTAAAAAAGAATGAAAAAACTAACCAATATTTTGTGTAAAAAGTAAAGATGGCATGGTATTGCATGGAATTTTGAGAGGGAAAATAATTTGGTAAAAGAAAGTGTTAATATGAGAAGGAAGTGACCTTTGGTGGCATTGAAGGGTCTCTTGATCCGAGGAAGATCAGCTCTTGCTTACTTGTAAGGTCCTTGTTCACTCTGCTCCTCTCATCCTACAAAAATGCAAACTCTTCTCTCAACCCGCCATTACAGTAACTCCAACTCATTCTCGACACACGTTCCTTCCCATGTCTTCTTTTGCTGTTCGTTTTCTGGCCCCTCCATGCTGCCCCACCTCTCGCTCCAAGACATTGCTCTGTGCCACGCCCACGGCGGCTCCGGCTGCCCCAGAGGCGGTGGAGGCTTCCAGGTTGGAGCCTAGAGTGGAGGAGAGAGATGGGTACTGGGTTTTGAAGGAAGAGCACAGAGGGGGCATCAGCCCTCAAGAAAAGGTGAAGCTTGAGAAAGACCCCATGAAGCTTTTCATGGAAGGTGGGATCGAGGATCTGGCTAAGATGTCCCTTGAGGAAATTGAGAGCTCCAAGCACACCAAGGATGATATTGATGTTAGACTCAAGTGGCTTGGCCTTTTTCATAGGAGAAAACATCACTGTAAGTTTCACCTTTTCAACTTCCTTTTGCTTTCGTTAGTATGTAATCCTGAAACAAAGAAAGCTTGAAACTATACCGAGTCTCAAACTGTGAGGACCACAAACTATTACAAGTGCTTGTACTTCTATATTTGAAACCAAAACCAGAGTTTAGTCTTAGTAACTCACACAGAGGACACATTAAAGGTTGGTTGGGCTAATTTCTTTTCATTTGCAAAACCAGATGGTAGATTCATGATGAGGTTGAAGCTTCCAAATGGCGTGACTACTAGTGCTCAGACTCGATATTTGGCGAGTGTGATCAGGAAGTACGGAAAAGATGGGTGTGCTGATGTAACAACGAGGCAGAATTGGCAAATCAGAGGTGTGGTGCTACCTGATGTGCCGGAAATTCTTAAGGGACTAGCAGATGTTGGTTTGACGAGTCTGCAGAGTGGCATGGATAATGTGAGAAACCCTGTGGGTAACCCTCTTGCAGGCATTGACCCTGATGAGATTGTTGACACTAGACCTTACAACAACTTGTTATCTCAATTCATCACTGCCAATTCACTTGGCAACCCAGCCATGTCAAACTTGTAAGTATACACTTTGTGGAGTATGTGTGGAAAAACTTCTTCATAAGCACTTCTGGTAGAAAAATGTAAGAAGGAAAAATGAAATTAATCTCTGCATAAGCTTATTTATTGAAGTAACATCATTTTTCCTTGTTGTTGTTCTTTTCTTAGAGAGCTTATCGAGAGTTTAATCCAAACATCCACTTATGAATCATGGTAGTTGAGCATTAAATTTTATGATCTAATGTGGGGTCCTTAGATTCAATGTTTGAAATTGTGCAGGCCCAGGAAGTGGAATGTGTGTGTGGTGGGATCCCACGATCTGTTTGAGCATCCCCACATCAATGATCTGGCTTACATGCCGGCTAATAATAAGGACGGTCGTTTTGGATTCAACTTACTGGTTGGTGGTTTCTTCAGTGCGAAGAGATGTGCTGAAGCAATTCCACTCGATGCGTGGGTCTCAGCAGATGATGTAATCCCAGTTTGTAAAGCTATCCTTGAGACATATAGGGACCTTGGCTTCAGAGGGAACAGGCAGAAAACAAGAATGATGTGGTTGATTGACGAACTCGTAAGTAGATTATGCTGTTTTTGTAAATTGTAATCAATATAAACAAAAAGTAATGCAAATTGCAATGCAATTTATAGAAGGAAAATGATAAGTGATAAAAGTGTTTGATAAAATGCAGGGGATAGAAGTATTCAGGTCAGAGGTGGAGAAAAGAATGGCAGGGAAGCAGCTGGAGAGAGCACAGGAAGATCTGGTTAAGAAACAATGGGAAAGAAGAGACTACTTAGGTGTTCATCCACAGAAACAAGAGGGTCTAAGCTATGTTGGTATTCACATTCCAGTAGGTAGAATCCAAGCAGATGAGATGGATGAATTGGCCCGTTTGGCAGATGAATATGGAAGTGGTGAGCTAAGACTCACAGTGGAGCAAAACATAATAATCCCAAATGTGGACAACTCAAAGCTTGAAGCTTTGCTGAAAGAGGCTCTATTGAAAGACAGGTTTTCACCTGAACCTTCTCTGCTAATGAAGACACTGGTGGCATGCACTGGGAACCAGTTCTGTGGGCAAGCTATAATTGAGACAAAGGAGAGGGCACTGAAAGTTACTGAGGAAGTGGAGAGGCAAGTGGCTGTGACTAGGCCTGTGAGGATGCATTGGACTGGGTGCCCCAACACCTGTGGGCAGGTGCAAGTTGCAGATATTGGTTTCATGGGGTGCATGGCCAGGGATGAGAATGGTAAAGCCACTGAAGGTGTGGATATTTTCCTTGGAGGAAGAATTGGAAGTGATTCACATTTAGCTGAGTTGTATCAGAAGGGTGTGCCTTGCAAGAATCTGGTGCCTATTGTTGTAGACATACTGGTAAAACACTTTGGAGCTGTCCAGAGGAATAGAGAGGAAGGGGAAGATTAAGTTTTAATGGTTGTTGGTAACTTTAGTTTCTTAACTGAATCTGGTATTGTCTCTGGACAAAGTTGTTAATTCCCTTTACATAGAAGAGAAAAGGATGATTATGAGAGATGCAATACAAGGTTGTTCCATGTATTATATGATATGCAAGTACACTTTCAATAAGACATGCTCATTCTTTGCTAGTCCCTGGGTTTCACTTGTTTTCTTCAGAGATGTGTGCTATATTTCTTGTTCTTCTGGAAGATGGTAAAAGTAGATCTTTTTTACCTTGTCATAAATGAGAAGTTTTTTTTTATTGTTAGAGACAAATGTTAATCTTTCAAACATTTGTTTTAGGTGTGTGACGTTTTATGTGTAGTCTTTGCTGGAAAAAACATTAGAGTTTGAGAAGAAATCTCCAAAAAATAAATGTTGAAAGTATATGATAGAAGGATTAAACTTTATTCAATTAAACTGATACTGTGTTGCAAATTGCAGCAGAGCATAATGAAATTAAGTGAGCGAAAAGGTTTCCTTTCAAGATTGTTAAGAATTTGGTCTGACCCTGAAAAGAACGGCTAAAGAAAAATGCAAACAACTAAATAAAAAATAAGAAAACGCTAAGTAATTAATAATGGGTAGAACTATTGAGTCCTAATTCAGGACCTAATATCTAGTTCTCCTCTAATAATATTTACTTAAAAAAGGAAACCGTTGCATAATGTTCCCCACGGGTTCCCATGAGGCTTCAATAAGCACCTCGACAGTTCCCTTTCGATAACATAGGTAGCAGAGGTTTCGATAACAATGATAGTGCCCTCGACAGTTCCTTAATAAGTACTCTTAGAATATTTGTTGATTGTCTAAGAAAAGAAAGCTTGTAGTGGATTTGAATGCGTAAACAAGAGGAACGACTAAGACTAAAAGTCAGAAATATTTAAAAATAGTTAAGAATGAGAGGGAATCACACAAGACAAAAGATGTAAACGCAAACTACAACAAGGTGATTAGACGAGGAAGACATTAGACAAAAGAGAAAGTAAAGACTAGACGACCCTACTTTTCTTCTAACATAACACTGATTCCTTTTCAGTTTTCGTATATAGCATACTATTAATAATATTTACTGCAGTATCATGGTTTTAGTTTGAGTTCACAATTTTATTCTTGAGAAACTGAATTTTGACCTACGTTTTTGTCCATTCAAGCTGGCATAGCAGCTAGAATTCAATTTCCCTGGAGTCGAATTCCAAGCTAGATTTTTTTTTTAATTAAAAAAAGTAAATTTTAAATAAATTAATATAATATTTTAAGATGGGGAAAATAACTTAATAATATTTGTAGTGATTCATAAAATTTTGAAAGATAAAAAAGAGTTGTATATATATAAGATGAAAACATTTTATATTTATGGTTGGATTTTGTAAAATTTAATTTTTGAAATGTTTTTTTAGTTATATTTTTTATTAAGAATAGTTATTAAAATTTAATTATTAAAAATTAATAATAACATGAATGGATATTTTGGAATTGATGAATGTATATTTACAAAATAATGTATAGTTTGGAATTGTTTATTTAAATATTGAAAATGTTAGTTGTTAATAGATATGCAGAGAAAAAAAGTATAAGAATAAATTATACCAAGTTGTAAAGATGTTTTATAATTTTTTTCATTTTAAGTAATTTATTGAAAAAATATATATTTTAAATAAGTTGCTTTTGTTTGTTATTTTTTTATAATATGTTTTTTAATTAGAGAATTTATAATAATGAAATTGAAAATGTATAAGTGAATAGGAAATATATTTATTGAATGAAAACAATTACACCTAACAAAATTAACATAATTGAAAATGAAATGAAATGAAACTGAAAAATTATAATAATGGTGGTTTATATCTTGAATTGACATAACTCCAAGGTTTCATATCTTTCTATTGTTTGTCAGACGTTTGATGGATGTATATATCTCTTCTTTGGATGAACAATTCAATGTATTTCCAAGTATAGGGATGATACACAGATGGGTCTATACGTTGAACTTTTTACCAACGATTGGTCATTTGTGCAATACTATTATCTGATTTGATTTCAACCTTATCATGGATAAGATTTTATTAACTACCCTAATTGGACGAAGGTAGTCAATTTCGATTACTATTTTACGATCCCCACAATGTATTTTTTGGGTTATTCTTTGTAGAAGCTCATTGAAGGTATATTTGTGGGGGATCGACATGGTGGTAGGAGTCTTTGATATGAAGTATATGCTAGTATCGCGCAACGAAATATTTAGGGTTTGGACAAAAACCAAGAGGGGAGTGAATTGGTTTTAAGTAATAAAGTTAATACTTTAAAATTTTTCCAAAATTTTACCGATTAAATTAAATATTAATTCCTTTAAACACAATAGTAGATGAAATAAAGAGATAGAGAAGAAGATTGAACACAAGTATTTATACTGGTTCAGATCAAAAGATCCTATGTCCAGTTGTTAATCTCTTCAAATAAAGAGATAACTAAATCACTAACAAATATCATATTACAATCAAATAAAGAATGAATAAGGAAAGAAAACACATCTCTTGAAGCCACAAGAGATGAACACCTTTCTCTGAATCACACAGAGAACCTTGACCTTAGCTTTCCTAGCAACAACAACAACACTCAATCTCCTAGAAACCCTCTCAGGAAAAGTTATCGCTCTACCCACACTAGGTTTTTCATAGCTCTTATGAGAACACTCAGAGAACTCTCTTTGTAGTCACAACACTTAGCACTCTAGCTTCTCAAAAAGGTATTTTCGAAATTGAACTGCAGTTTCTTAAATAGGGTTTTCAAAAATTAGGTTAAAAACTGAAACGTCATGTTCCAACTGCCAAGGATAATCGATTATTCTAGTAGGTTTTCTGAAAAGCAAATTTTGAACAGGATAATCGATTATTCCAAGAGATAATCGATTATTCCAGTAGGATTTCGAAAAATAAAAGTTTTGCACAGATAATCGATTATCATTATCACTGCAGTTTTTCTAAAAATAAGAATCCTTTAGAGAGACAAATGCAATGATGTTGATTCTACGTTTAATTAAACTATTCTACAACACACTTATTTTATTTTACAAGATAACATTTAAACATTTAAACATTTTGTCTTCATTCTTGCTTGATCATCATTCAAAATCAATGGGCTTCCTTCTTTTTGCCAACAGTATAAACCATAACCATATGGATTGTTTGTGATACTTGCCCGTTTGAGAGGTCTTCTATAATATAGTATTGCTAGTGAACACGAGACAAAGTTTGGATTTGTGGAAGAGGATAGGGGAGTTAAGTGTAGAAGAGAAAGTATTTCTTCAGTCGACCTTGTGAAGGTAACAAAGAATTCAATTATTGTGTTAATGGGGAAATAAGACTTACAAACAATCATCTGTGCAGCATCACCCTTTGTTGATATTTGAAAAGCATAATACGTAATGGCTCCTTGTTCATTCAATGTGGGTCTTCAAAAGTACAACTTGTTGATGGATGTGGTGGTTGGAATTTCCTTAGTTGTGCACACTTTTTTCTTCAAAAGGTTGAATGTGCAGTAGTATGGCATGCGAAAGAGTTTTGGACTTTCACATTGGAACTGCACACCATCTTGAGATTCAATGATTTGTCCATTTGAAAACAAGGTTATGAGATAGGAATTTGAATAGTTTTCTTGGTCATTGATGGCAAAGTTCTCCATCTCAAAGAAGTGGATGTGTTGATCTGTAGAGAGTGGTTGTAGTGGCTGGGTTTATTAGGCAATAAAAGATTATGATAGGTTAGGTTTGAAGTATTGGTATTTATAAGGGAAGTATTTAGGGTGTTGCTATTGATTGAAATAAGGAGTCAGCCTATGTCCCTACGAAGTTCAACCTTATGTCTTCTCTTTGTGACAAAGTGCCTGTGAGAGCATGTGAGACTATGTTAGACCATGTATTGTAAGACACGTCAGATTCAACTGTACTAAAAGTAAAGATGTGCCTTGGCACACTTACCCAATAAAGGTGGTAGGTCTTGTTTTTGTGGTAGAGTGCATGTAAGAGCATTCGTTTGAGAGGCTAAGTTAGTCCATTTATTATAAGACACGTTAGATTTTAGTGTACTAAAAGTAAAAATGTGTTTTGGCACGCTTACCTAATAAAAGTGTTAAGTTTTGTCTTTGTGGTAGAATGCATGTCAGAGCATTCATTGAGAGACTTAGTATTTGTCATGCTTACCTAATAAAGCTTAGAAGTCAAATCCTATGAAGTTCATAGTGAAGTGTAATGAAAATTGAATTGTCTGATGCGCAATTTGCAAAGAAGGGCTATAAGACTTGTGATTGTTGATAGTTCAGTGCTATAAAAGGATGGTGGTAGTATGTTTAGAAGATGCGGAGTTGTTTAATAGACTATAAAAGGATGGTGGTAGTATGTTTAGAAGATGTGGAGTTGTTTAATAGACGAAGTAGAGATGGTTTTTACTAAGGAAATGAATGTTTTAAATTCCTTTAATGTTGGTATATATTTTGAAAATGGAAGGTTTTCCTTTTGTACTTTTCCAAATGGGATTACTATAAGCCATATGTACACGATCATTAGAAGTCATTTGTTTGGACCATGGGAGCCAAAATTAATTCATTTGTGGTACCATGTCCCTCCCCAATTTGTTGAAAAAGGAACTTCTGACTTTGTTTTCTTAAGAAATGATGAAGGTGTTCAACATGTGATTCATTGGCATTTAGTGATGGTCCCCATCGAGACGATGTCTTTTTATGTCAATTTCATGAAGGTTGAGAAGTCTGACAATGTTTGTGGTCCATCATCCATCGATGATGGTAGAGTTACCGATGTTAGTCTTTGGGATGTGGTGTAAGTTTGACAATGTAATATGTTTTCTTTATGTATTATTGTTCCCTTGTAGTCGTTTAAGACAAACTAATGGAATGTTATTAGCATTTTATGTGAATTATTTATTTCCATATTTATTTTGTCAATAACCATAATGAAAAGTGAAAATTAAAACACGACTATGACTTTTGCACCTTTAATCTTGGTATTCTAAGTGTTAGAAAAATGTCATAACCAATGTTTTCTCAAGTATTTAATCCACTAAAGACAATGAAATGAGTTGGGAGGCTATAAAAAGCGAGTTAGGTGTTGTCAAAGTTAGTCAAAAACAACACTAACAACCTTAATGAAGAGTCAAATTTAAGACACGACTATGACTTTTACACCCTTAATGTTGGTGTTCTAAATGTTATAAAAATATTATAACCAATGTTTTCTGAAGTATTTTTTCCACTTAAAACAATGGAATGAATTTGGAAGCCATAATAAGTGAGTTAGGTGTTGTAAAACTTACTCAAAAACAACATCAACAACCTTAATGAAGAGTAAAATTTAAAACACGATTAAGACTTTTGCATCTTTAATCTTGGTGTTATGAATGTTATAAAAATATTATAACCAATGTTTTCTCAAGTATTTTTTTTTACACTTAAGACAATGTAATGAGTTCAGACGCCATAAAAAATAGAGTTACGTGTTTTAATGTAGGTTAACATACTCCATTGGTCCACGTTTTTGTTCAAAAACTCAATTAGGTCCTACGATTCTTTTTAGTTTCAATTAGGTCCATATTTTTGAAAATGCGAAACAAAATGCCTTTTGAAACTTATTACGATTTGGCTAATACCTTCAATCTATCACTAAACTTAGACTGATGATGATGTACCTTTAATTGAAAATAGGAAAATGATACTTTAACTCACCAAATTTAACCTCTTTTTAACCCATATATGTGTCCCATGACATGGAATTAGGATTTTGATTTTAAATTTTTTTTAACTGTTTTGTCGTGGCATTAAACTGATTCAGAAGAGGTGGGACGCGTGAGAAAGAAAGATAGGTTTAGAAACGAAGGGACGGGGAGAAAAGAAGGAGGGTTAGGGTTTCATATGCACCGTCAGTGGCCATTCTTCTTCCATTTCTTCTCCATAACGACGGGGCCAAGGGACTGAGAGACACCCATGTTCTCCTTCATCTCTTCTAGTGAGCCCAAAAAGGAATAGTCGTTGCACAACCAACCCTTGCCGCCGATGTTGGTAGCTGCGTCATCTCTCTTGCTTTCAAAGAAAACTAGGTTTTGCTTCTTCTGTCTTGCTCACAAAGAAAATTGCATCCCGCGTCCTCTCGCCGCTGCGTTGACGAGGATAGTTTTCTCCTATGGCTACAAGCACGCAAGGTCCTACTTGTTCCTCTCTGTTTCATTATTTATTAGTGTGGTTTGGATTCTAATAATATGTTCCATTCTGCATTTTCTTCCCGACTATGGTATAGTTAAATAGGAATAGCTCTATATCATAATTTTACTCATTTATTTTGGAAAATTTGTTCCTTTGTCTTCATGTATAACTCTACAAGATTTGTTTGCAATACGGTGTTTTAAATCTTTACTCTGCATTGATATCATTTTTATGATTCTCCTATACTTTTAGGATTTTGTATTAAGGAAAACATTATGATTCTTCTGTCACACGATATATGTTTTAATATGCTTAAACAAAGCATGGATTAAGTGCTTTCAGCAATTGAACTTACACTTTAAATTAGAGTCATCTACTATGATTCAATGTAAGGAAAGAAAGAATTTGATCAAGTTTATTTTGAATTTTTATTCTTTCATTGTTTTCGGGAGAGTCAATGAACTGAAATCAGAAATTGATGTTTCTGATGATATTGTTATGAAGTTTAAGTAGTTTTGGGCTCACTTCAAAGGTTCACCTCTAAAAGGTGGTATTTTGATACATACATCTGGTATTGCTTGTATCAGTTAAATTCATATCTTTTGAATCCTTTGTTTTCTACCAATATTTACGATTTAATATTATATATAAGAAATTGGAATATAAATTATTTATCACATCATTTTATTTTTTAATCCAACTATGTCCAGACTAGACATGCCAAATTTGGTTAATGCCTGTACATGTTTTCTGGCACTACGCCAAAATTGTCAATAGATAGCGTTTTTTTTGCTAATAGATAGCGCTTTTCAGGCGCTGTCTATTGGAGCGATGTCTATTAATAGACAACGCTTATAAAAAAGCGCTATCTAATGACAGTTTATAGACAGCACTTGGCTCAACAAGCGCTGTCTATGTATCCTCAAGAAGGTGTTGTCTATCATTGCTCTTATAGATAGCATTTGATTCAACAAGCGTTGTTTATGTATTTCTTATAATTTATTTATTTTTTCGTTTATTCTTGCCTATTTTATGGAGGTTTGAAACCTCCTTTATTTACAATTTTTTATAATTACTCATATGCATATATAATTTCTTAATTTAATTAAAAACAATTATAATATAAAATAAATAAAATATATAAATTAGTACACAAAATTTAACCATAATTAATTTTATTGATGATTTAAGATAAAGTACATCAATTAGAAATTACAATGTAAATAAAAAAAATACATAATGTTGAAAATATATAACTATAATCATTGTTCTGCACACTCCTTAAATGATCCTAAACATGTCTTCATCAAACCTATCATGCACAAAACAAAATCATCGGCCAACCCAATGACCTGGTGATCATCTCAAACATGTCTTCATTATACCTATCATCTCCTATGCACAGAATAAAATCAAGGTACATTCCCTTTTAAATTTGCATGGCAGAAAGTATTCGTTTGGCCATTGGTCCCTTGCTCACACCCTACATGCATCACCATATGTATTTGTTAAAGGCTACAAGTAAAATAGTAAAATGATACAAAACACTTGGAATTTCTCAAAAGCAGAACCACAAAGCGAATTTGCTCATCAATTCTACCATGGTGCCTTTACTAGACACTTCAACTACAATAATGGTTTTCAAATGCCTTGATGAAAGATAAGTTTAGCTAACTTGCAGAACAGGTTTTCATGTGGAATTAATTTATGCAAAAATATAAGTGATGAAGCTGCCTGCGAGTGATATCAATATCCCAGAAATAAAATGAATATACAAAAACAACTCATTCCTAGAGAATATTGGTGTACACACCTGTGGTTTAACATCTACGTATTCTGGCCACTCTTGACTATTACTGATTCATTTGCTAGCACACTCTCAAGGTGATTAATAAGTTCCTTAGCTTGGCATGATCCAAAGTCTGAACCTGCATCCTTATAGCAGCAAACAAGTGCAATCTCCTTGTCTTCAATGCTGGATACATCAGTTGTTTCAGTATAAAGTTTCATCACAGGTTCTACAATATGTTTCCAACTACAGTCAGTTTTCTCTTCTGAGTTCATTTTTTTCTTGCATTAGCTGCAAATTACAAAATTGATAGAGAAAATAAGTAGAAGATTGAAGTTATAAACTTGTGATAAAAATTTAAACCAATAATAACCTTACTTTGTGT
>Ga0214543_1012565_pt1:0-10000 | contig 11183 bp, 6 predicted proteins | sample CNSS2metaG_FD_160094 | JGI IMG/M metagenome (GOLD analysis project Ga0214543, IMG submission 160094) | Root nodule microbial communities from cowpea collected in UCLA plant growth center, Los Angeles, California, USA - CNSS2 | ecosystem: Host-associated > Plants > Roots > Nodule | place...
ACCATAAAGTACTCTCAACCACTTGAGCTAGTACTTTTCCACGTCATAGCTCCCCGCATTTATTGCTTTAAATATTCTCATTATCCGTCCTAATTAAATAATTAATTAAATAACTATTTAATTTTCCTGGATCATACAGTGTACCTCTTGAGATTACCTTTGCTACCTTTCTTTTTTAGATACCTACCAAACCTTTTGACAAGGAGATACAAGTTCTCACTATCACATAATTCAGCCACCTCATCCTCAGGTTCATCATTCTTCTTGGTGCTAGTCTTCAAGGCTATGTTCCTTACCTTTTTCTCACTTGACTCTAGGTCATTTAGCCTTTGCTTCTCAATCTCATGCTCCGTTAACTTGCCAAACAAGGTAGTTGTAGTCAATGTGGATAGATATCTTGTTTCTACGATAGTTGTGACCTTTGGTTGCCAAGATCTATCAAGACACTTCAATACCTTGATGTTTAACTCTTCTTTGTCAAATTCCTTACCTAAACCTATGAGATGGTTAACTATGTGAGTGAATCTCTTGTGTACTTCCCCTATAGACTCTCCTTGTTGCATCTTGAATACCTCATACTCTTGAATCAAGGCATGCTTCCTTTCTCTCTTCACGTCATTGGTTCCTTCATGAGTCACTTCAAGAACCTCCCACAGTTCCTTGGCACCCTTGCATTGTGAAACACAAAAAAACTCATCCATGTTTAGAGATGACATGAGGATATTCTTAACATTGCAATCATATTGAGCTCTTCTCCTCTCTTCCTCTGTCCATTGAGTCCAAGGCTTATCAACCTACATATTTCCAACTCTATGCTTAGGAGTATATGATCCATTTATGATTGCATCCTATATCCCTTGATCTATTGATTCAATAAAGATTTTTATCCTAATTTTCCAAAATTTGTAATTAATGCCACTAAACATAGGGGGTCTATGAATGGAGGCACCTTCAACAAAAGGAAGCTTGTTTTCAACCATTTCAAGTAGTTCAAAAACATATTTAGTATCTTACTTGAGCAAATTTCAAGTACCTAGCTCTTGATACCAATTGTAAGTTTTGAAATGGCTGAAATGCCCAAAAGGAGGGGGGTTGCATTGGCTAGTTAAAAAATAAGGTGATTTTTAAAGGCTTAAAATTGTCGTCAATTGAATCAACCTAACCAACAAGTAAGGATGCAAAAACTTCTGAACTGAACACTTTTAACCTATCAAAAACAAAGTTATTCGATTGATTTTATTAAACAGATGCGGTACTAATATAATAAATCGATTGAATCACCAAAACAGTCGACTAAAATACTGAGCAAAATGCAAAAATGCAGGTTCATAATTTAAAGCAATATCAATGTAAAAGATCAGTCAAGACAGGTTCCAATGAGTTATATCAATGTTCCAATGAGTTATCAATGTGGCAGATAATGCTAAAACACTCAAGAATGTCAAAAAAATGGTTTAGAGCACAATTCTTTAAACTTTAAATAAAAAGGCAAAAGAGAAGGGTTAGAGAAAAGAGTAATGCACAAGATTTTTATATTGGTCCACTCAAACCTTTGTTACATCTAGTTTGTCAAAGCAACCCGAGCCTGATTTGGCACTATTTAAAAAGATTTACAAAGTTTACACTCTTACACTTTCAAAATATGCAAAAACACATACAAAAGACTCTTGAATCATATAAGAATCAAACCAGCACATCAAGACACCTCTTGCAAACATGGAAAACCACCAAGCACATACACAAGGCTTGAGAAAGATCAAACCTCAGTGGTAGCACAACCCTGCCTACCACAACCACCTTCTCCAAGCTTCAAACACCAAGCGAAATGCTCCAAGAATTGATCCAAGATCAATCTTCACCAATTGCAATCTGTATGATCAAGAAAGATAGAGAATCCCCAGGTTTCCAGAATGATTTCGTGTTAAAAAATGGTTGTGCTACCTCTCTTTCAAAAAATACAACTCTTATAGTCAAACTGTTAAGAAAATCAATAGGTTGATTTTCAAATCAATCGATTGATTTCACTTAACTTAAGAGAAATCAGTCGATTAAAAAATAAATCAACTGATTGAATTAGTCACAATTAAGACTACTGCAGCTAACATTTTAATTTGTTAAAAATTCATTCAACAGATTAAATGACACCATTTAACCCATTGAAAAATATTTCAACAGATTAAAAGACACAATAAAGACCCTATACATCTAATTATTGCTAAATGGTCTACAAAGTGAATTACAATCTTCAAGCTTGTTTTCTCCATAATTGATCCATATAGAGGGCATGCATATAGCGCTTGATCAACATGAATAACATCAAATCTCCATATCTTCATCAATGTAAGCATGGTTCCAAGGCATTGGCTTCAAGTACCTTCATCAAAGCTTCATCAAATTCTCAAGTAAAACACCATCCAACCTATGCATGTCAACAAACTTCATTTGCTTGCATAAATTGATGTATTTCTATAAGCAATAAATTTGTTTCTGTACATCTTATATGTCTACCCTTGTGATGTTCCGAGAAACGATTTAATACACCATTAATTTTATGAGGTATAATTTTATGCCTTTGGACAAGGATTAAGATGCATATTGATACAACAAGGAAAAGTGGAAGCTTTTGCTTCATGACAACTCAAGCAACATGAAGTTAATTATCCTACACATGATTTAGAATTACCTGTAGTCATGTTTGCATTGAAAATATGGAGACATTACTTATTTGGGGGCAACATAGATGGATGAAATTTCTTAACGATTATGATTTTGGGTTGCACTATCACCTTTGGGAAAGTAAACGTTATTGCAAATGCTTTGAGTGAAAAATCTATGCACGCATCCATGATGAAAGTGAAATAATTAGATTGAAAAAAATAATTTAGAGACTTTAACTTATTTATAGAACTTAGACTCAATAGTCTATGCTGAGGAAAGTTAGAAATATGAAGTGGGTTATTGGAGAAAAAATAAGAGGAGCTCAAGAAAGAGATAAATTTTTGCAAAAAAAGTTGACAACAAAAATAGAAGAAAAAGAATATGAACTTTGCAAGTATTCTAGTGGAATCAAGAAGTTTAGGGATAGAAATTGCAAACCTCCAAAAGAAGAATTAAGAAAATTAATGATGGAGGAAACTCATAAGAGTAGCTTAAGTATTCATTTGGGTGGCACAAAGTTGTATCGAGACTTTAAGAAAATGTTTTTGTGGTTTGGGATAAGGAAATCAATGGTAGAGTTTGTCAGAAAACAAAAGTTGAACTATAAAAAACTTGTGAGGAACAACAATCCATAAATATTCTAGAAAGGAAATGGGAAAGTTTATCTATGAATTTTATGAAAAGTTTACCAAGGATTGTGTTTGGTTATTAAGCACATTAGGTCATTGTAGATAGATTAACAAAGTCTGCTCACTTTCTACATATTAACATTAGATTTTCTTTAGAAAAATTAGCTCATCTATACATAAAAGAAATTACCAAACATGATGTACTTTCTAGTATAATTTCTAATGGAGATCCTCGTTTCACCTCTAGATTTTGGGATAGTTTAGAAAGAGCCTTGGGACAAAAGTTAGGCTTAGTTCAACTTATCACCCTTAAATTGATGAACAATCTAAAAAGACTATCTAATCTTTAGACGACTTGTTGAGGGCATGTGTCTTAGAAAAAATTGGAAGTTGGGATCAAATTCTACCATGGATAGAGTTTACTTATAAAAACAATTTCCACTCAAGCATAGCAATACTCCATACGAGGCTCTATATTGGAGAAGATGTAGATAGAGTGTCAAGTCCAAGATTTGTTGGAGTAGGGTTGGATTCAAAAGAGTATATTAGTCTTTGTGTTGTGCCTATTTTGTTAGTACCTAAGAAGGATGGGAAGTGGAGGATGTGTTATGATTGTAGAGCAATAAATAACATAACCATTAAATATAGTCATACAATTCCAAGGCTTGATGTTTTCTAAAATTGATCTAAAGAGTGGTTATCACCAAATAAGAATAAAAGATGGTGATGAGTGAAAAACCTCTTTTAAGACAAAATTTGGACTATAAAAGTGGTTGGTGATGCCTTTTGGGCTCACTAATGCAACTAACACATTCATGAGGCTTATCAATCATGTCCTTATGGTGCGTTTGAATGAGAAAATTCAAGAGGTAATTCATTTATTTGAAGAATTTGAAATTCTTTCAAGGAAGATGACATGTTTGGATGAGGAAATTAAAAGGAAATTGAAATTGAGAAATTTTAAGAATGTATTTCAAATAATTAAAATAGGAGAATTTAAAATTCACTCAAAAAAAAGAAGGAAATGGAAGTTCCCTAAGTTATGCAATTGCTCATTGGTTAGGACAAAAAGAGTCTACACGTTCAAAATGTCGAGTCGGACAAAAGGTTGAGATGAGTTGGTTCGGGTCTAAGTTCAAGCCGAGTTGAACCGACCCAAAGGTCGAGTCCAGCCAGACCAATCCGTGTTGGAGTGAAGGTCGAGTCGGACCGAACCAAATGTTAAGTCGGGTCAGTCTAAGTAGGGTCGAAGATCAAATCGGGTTGCCCCGAGTCAGGTGAACGATCGAGTCAAGTCAGATCGAGTTAAAGGTCGAGCTAGTCGAAGGTCAAGTCAAGCTGAAGCTCGATGATGAAGGATTATCTTGTTTCCTTTTAAGATTATTGAATATGGTGTGAGTTGATTAGGAAAACTAAGTGAAATCCCCACTGGACATTAAGATAGCATGCTATCTAGATGTGAAGCTTCCTTTCACAAAGCTCAAGAAAAGAAGATGATGGATTGATTCAAAACAAAAACGAAATGGAAGGCACGTAAACCATAGAAAACCAAGAACAATTAAAGGAAGAAGAAAACATAAAATGGAAAGGAAAGGAATGGTAAAAATGTGAGAAGCACGCCACTACAAGGCTAGGCTAGAAGCCATGGCGACCTTGAAGATGAGTGGATGTGTGCCGCCACTTGCTATGCAAGATAAGGCTTAAAAGTATTCATTCCCTGAGGAGGAAACTCTCACAAATGGATGAGACACAAGAGTGTTTTTACTTTAAAATGTTCAACCGTTTTACATGTCTAGGAGCACCCCTTATATAGAAGAGTTTAGGGGCCTCTAAGTAAATAAAAGATACCTAAGGATGTCTCTACAAAAACCCAACCCTAACTTCTAGAAACTAGTTCAAATAAGGTTACAAAAATAAGAGACAAAAGAGCTAACAATGGTGTGTGCAAGGATAATTTCGTTCTAGCGAAAAAGGAGACAAAGAACGTGTCTCATATGTCTCCAAAAAGTGGCCAAAGTGTGCTTAAAATAATGGATACCAAAGGCACATAGGTACACTTGCTTTATGCCTTTTATTTTATGTTGTATGCCTTTGTTTTACTCTCTCTTCCACATCATTTATACTCCTCGATCACCATGCGCCACCTAGCATTGTTTTCTTACTCCTAATTAACCTACAAAGCAAATAAACATAGATTAGCATGTTGGCTTAAGTCATATCAACTATAGTCAACAAGTCAGACCTAGTTAAAGGTCAACAAGTCAACTAAAGTTGATTCAACTAAGTCAACTTAGGGAATCAAAAATAACAAACACAAATTAAAGGGGTGAAGGATTAGTGAACTTCCTTTGTAAACATGCTTAGTCTTCTTAAGCATGTTCCTCCATCCTTGGTGGGTGTCAATCCTTCATCACTCGAGTTGAGTCAGATCGTGTCAAGTCGGGTCGAAGGTTGAGCCAGACTGAAGGTCAACTTGAACCAAAAGTCAAGACAAGTTGTTTCGAATTGAAGGTCGAGCTAAGTTAGTTAGACTTAAAGGTAGAGTTGAGTTTGCCCTGAAATAGAAATTAAATTGATTTATCCAAACAAGAAAAATGAAATTTAAAATATTTCAATTAATTCATCCAAACTAATTATCTAAGAAATGAATAGAATTCAATTGCAAGTAATTCAATTACTAGGTATTTCAATTTCTTAGAATTGTTGAAATCATTATTTTGATGAAATTTTGATATATAGTAAGAGTTTGCATGAGCATGTAGATCATCTTAGGTTTGTCCTTGACATTCTTAGGGAAAATAAGTTGTTTTCAAACATAGAAAAATGTAACTTTTGTGTAGATAATGTCATTTTTTTAGGTTTTGTAGTCAATAAACATGGGATTCATGTGGACCTTGAGAAAATAAAGGCCATCTAAGAATGGCCTACTCCTAAAAATTTAGGAGATGGGTTAGAAGCTTCGATGGGCTAGCAAGTTTCTATAGGAGGTTTGTTGCTAACTTCTCAACTTTAGCTTCACCCTTAAATCAGTTGGTAAAAAAGGATGTATATTTTAGTTGGTGGGAAAAACAAGAGTATGGTTTTCAACAACTCAAAGAAAAACTCACTAATGTACCCATTCCAGTCTTACCAGACTTTTCAAAAACTTTTGAGCTAGAGTGTGATTCATCCGGTGTTGGTGAAGATGCAGTATTGTTGCAAGCAGGTCACCAAATTGCTTATTTTAGTGAAAACTTAATGATGCCTCCCTCAACTACCCTACCAATGACAAAGAGTTGTTTGCCTTAGTTAGGGCCCTTCAAACTTGGGAACACTATTTAGTGTCCAAGAAGTTTGTTATTCATAGCGACCATTGTAACATGCCTACTGGAATTTACTTGATTAAAATAAATAAATAAATAAATAAGAATAAATAAAGTCAAACACTGCACTTTATTACTCCCAAAATGCGGGAAAAATTAAAACATTATTAATCATGCCATAATTTAAATGAAGCTGAACAGTAATTTTATTACAAGTTCCAAAATCCGACAAAATAATGGAAATCATAAGAAAATTCCTAGCTCAAAATCCCCAAGCTAGCCCTCTCTCCATCTCAAGTGTTAGTAGCATCACCTGTATCATCAACTACTCCCGTGTAAAGAATTATACGATCATCGCCATGCACAAACAAAAAGGGTGAGCTCAAAAGAATATAAGAAACATATCAATTAAATAATAGTAAATAATATAAATACACCCCATGATATTATCATGGCTAAACCATGGTCAAATCCTTAATACCCCCAAGGCTTTTCAACCTCCAATTCCACAACAAAGTTAGCCATGGACTCAAGATTTATGATGCTCACACGAACCTGCCCGCTCGTGGTCCTGTCTCTACGAACCTCCCCGCTCGTAGTCCTACTCTACGGACCTGCCCACCCGTAGTCCAACACGTGTGATCCACCAGCTACATACCTCCCCGCACGCAGCATCTCTCAACTGTGAGCATGGAACATACGAACCTACCTCGCTCGTATCCCCATAGGAGAGTAATTGGGTATGAACCTCCCCGCTCATACCATCACATGTAACCACCATCCATGAACCTACCCGCTCATGGCACAACATCTCTTGATCCATGTTCTAGAAGATGGATTCATCAATAAGGGAGACTGGCGTTCTGCGGACGATCGTTGGTGACGAGTGGAAGTGTTAGGTTTGGATCGTTCCCCTTTCTCTCCTCTATATTGCTATTGGGAGCATCCCTGGTGCCAAACCTTTCTATTTCTCCAACAAACACGTTAAGCATTTCTCACTAGTTCCAACAGAACAGTTATTCAATATCCCAATATGAGTCTTGTGACTGATGTAGTTAAGGGTATAAGCACGTTAAAACCTCACTGGAAAAGTGATCGAGTCTCTTATCTTTCTGTTTAAAATTTTGATCGTGTGAGTTGAGGAATGTGATGGATTCAATGGTATGTAGCATGATGAATATGTTTGTGTTTGTTGATATTGGTTTAAATTTCCTTGCTCTATGTTACCTTTTTTTTGGGCTTTTATTATACTATGTTGATTATAATATTTTTTCTCTAGTGTTTATTGGCGTTGATGGTGAAACGAATTGATGCTCTGTATTGTGTCTGGAGAGGTTAGGATGTATAGGTGAAAATGGATGGAGGTTGTGGGTTGTCAGGTTAGAGATGATGAAAGTGATCGGAGGTTAAAAAGAGAGTATGTTTGTTCTCCCCACATTATAAGTTGTGTATAAGTTGTGTATATCAATGAAACATGAATTTGAAACCCCAATAAAAATTGATGAAAAATATTGACTACATTGTATGAGTTTAAAACTTGTTGGGAAGTGGTAGAGGTTTTAAAAAGTGTCAAAATTTTGCGGGTGTAATATCCCGATCAGATATTAATAATTTTAATAAAATAAAATAGAAAATATAAATAAAACCTCATTTATTTTAATGTCTTTTCCCAAAAACGCAGGAAAATTAAAACATTTATTACAACGGTAATGATCCAAAACCCATCATTTATAAAGCTTGATTACAATATCTAAGTCTGGTAACATAAAGATTTACAAAATTATTCAAAACCACAAATGATAACTTAAATCCATAAAAATCATAAACTCAATGAAAAGTGTTTCCTAGCCCCTCTTTGATGCTATGTCTCACCAGAACCACCTACTGCGAACCACACCCGTCAGGTACTATGCGCTAAGGTGTTATTTGTCATCCAGTAGTCGCCTAGCAGAATCGTCCCCGTCGCCAAGCGATATGCACTCCAGACCCCACTGATTTTGTAGTTATTGCATGGCAGTCCAAGCCTCACCGCCAAGCGCTAACCCAGTACAGCGAGTTGTACTGGTTGGTCAGAGTCTTGTATAGTTTCCAACAATTCTTTTCTAGCTCAACACTCACCCAAATTTATAGACTTAGTTAAATATTATCAACACTGCTCCCCATTATCATATATTATCTCATGTGCAATTAATTAACTCCATGTTGTCCCATATGTAAAAGGTTATGCTTGCTACTTATCATTTCAAATGGCCATTATTGTACTCTTCCTCTAATCCTTATTACAGCCTTGATTCACCCTTACCAAATTACCCTTTCAATTACCTGCCACAATATACTACCCTTTAACACATTGATTTCGCACTTGGCTAATTAGGCACTCAACAAGAACTCAATGACTAAGTTCTTTTCCACAACTAGCCATAGTGATGATCCTATTTTATGAACTAAACTAGAATGTATTCACTATCACAATTCTTCCACTTCCCAAATCGACCCATAGTTCAAGTGGTACTAATTTTCATTCATTTATCCCTCAAACCTCTTATTCCAACACTAAAAATTTTCATGAACTAAGAACATTTTTCCCAACAAAACCCCAACCTTGCAACTACACCTCACAGCCACGAAAACACCAAAGTCACTACGTTGGCGCTTGGCGGTAAACAAGGTACCGCCAGGTAGTGCATAAAGTTTTGGATACTACCCAGAAACTTTTGCACCTGCGAAGGTTCCAAGAAACTCCCAATTTCATTTCTCAGCCTGTTCTCACAACCCTAAAAAGAAATCCCGCTTACTATTGTGCAATCTCTCGGCCCAAACCATTCCAATAACATTTCCACTTCAATTCAAATAACAATTAATCTCAGAGCTCCAAAAAACCCCAATTTCCAATTACTTCCACTCATAGTGTAATTCCACAAATATTGGTATCCAAAAATTTAATCATATATAAAGCTCCTCTTTTCCTCGATTAGAACCATCTAGTAATCACCAAAAACATTAAAATCAAACCAACAGGGCTCACGTCGCCTGGCGGGTGGTCCTCACCGCCACGTCCTTAATGAACGAGCCGCCAGGAGGTTCCTCACAAGAACCTAGAAAACACTAAAATTAGCATGCATCGCCTAGCAGCTTCGAAGGCGCGCTAGGCGGTTTCTGGAAATTTTCCAAGAACACGAAATTATGCATATTTACACAATGTAAATTATCCAAATATACATACAATGATACAAAAGAGTAATATAATCAAATTCATGTTTCATGATTCATGATACACTCTCTTTAACCATCCAATTCCAAAGCAAGTGCACAACCAATATCCAATTCATGTTTCATGATAATTCCTTTATATCTAGGATTATATTATCATTCATCATGATTAATCATATTATCAAAATAATACATAATTAA
>Ga0214543_1012570_pt1 | contig 11175 bp, 3 predicted proteins | sample CNSS2metaG_FD_160094 | JGI IMG/M metagenome (GOLD analysis project Ga0214543, IMG submission 160094) | Root nodule microbial communities from cowpea collected in UCLA plant growth center, Los Angeles, California, USA - CNSS2 | ecosystem: Host-associated > Plants > Roots > Nodule | place: USA...
TATAAAAAAAAAAAATATATATATATATATATATATATATATATATATATATATATATAGATTAATGAGAAGAGAATACAAATTCTCTCAAAATTCCTAATTGTCAACTGCTATGATATAAGAAAATATGTGATGAAATAAGATATATAGGTTGAGTCAACTACTTCAATAAACATAAGTAATTAATCAAATAAATATAATGATGTCGAAATGTCATGTTCGAATTTTCCACAAACAGCATCCATCAATTTTTAAAATCCCTCAAGTTGTCATATTTTCCCTTAGAGAATCCCTCATTTTCTTAGAAAAATAATTTTATTATTCATCATAGATGATAGATCACATTATATATGTAGACTTTGATTTCATAATTGAAGATGATGCAGGAATTGAAAACATGAAATGTTCAACCCTATCCACATGAACAACTGACACAACCCTTCACATGCTGAAATAATTTAATTATGAATGCATTTATGCTTAAAATTGATTTTAATTGTTCTCTATTTCATTTTCAAAGTGTTAAAAAATTTTAATATTATTTTAAATGTATCAAAGTTTAAAGCAATGTAAATTATTTTTTATTATCTATTCTATTACCCTTCACCAAATATTTTACTGGAGTTTATATATCTATATACTGTGATATACAAATAGAAATGATAAAGCAGGAAATATAAACATTTTATTATAGACAAAAATATTTATTATATTTCTTGATTTTTCAAAAGAGACTTAAGCCTATGTTTGGTTACAAGAAGAAATTATGAAAAAAGAAATAGAGAGAAAAATATCTTTCACTCATTTGAGGAAAAAAAATGACATGAAAATGAAGGAAAGTATTATTTAAAAACAATAATTTAATTAATTAATTAATTAATATTACATAATTGCACATTTACAAAATTACACACTCTTTCATTATAAAAGAGAGACATATGAGGGGTAATTTTGGAATCAGATTTGTTTATTCTTTTCATTATTTTCTTTTTATATTTAATTGAAAAATAATTTTTTTTATCAATCAAAAAAATATATAAATAATAGGACAGCTTAAAATATCTTAATCTATATACAAAAATTTATATAATTTTTCTATACATAAAATTCGTTTGATATCGTAAAGAATTTTATATTGTAATAATCAGAATCTATTTTCTTGTGCAAACAAACTATTTTTGATTAGAAACTATTTTTATCTATTTCAAAGGTTTAAAAATAAAATATTTGAGATCTAGTGACATCCTTTTCTGTCACTTTCCTTATTTAACAAGACAAATGATTCTTTTATAGTTGTTTTGTTGTATTAATTATTTTTCACTCAACTCTCTTTTTTTATTCTGATCTAAATAAATAATAATTTTTTAAAAGATATTTAAAAGAGAAATAGATGAAATAATTGTGAATCTAGAACATTGTGGATATAATGATAGATTTGTCGTTAGGTTGCTCAACAAGTTGTTATGAAACGGAAAACATCCAACAAAACAAAACAATGATTGTTATTAAATAATCAGTAAAAATATAACGAATATTTTCATGTGTGGTGTTAGTGTATTAACTTTTCTTAACTAGTTAGAAAAATACAAACGTTAAGAAAACAAATTGGGGCAAGCTGCCCAAAAAGACAAGAAGTGATTAGTTACTTAAATATATATATATATATATATATATATATATATATATATATATATATATATATATATATATATATATATATATACTCACATAAATTCAGGAGTTTGATTTTAGTGCCTATGATTTTCTCTATAAAATTTGAAATTATTATTTATTTTACTGATCATTTATTTTTAGTAGTTATAAAATATTTTTTAAACTTTTACTGTTCATAAATTTAAATTATTATCTGTTTTATTAAAATTTCAGTGTTACTAAGCACATTTTGAATATTCAAATTTGAGTGTTTTATGATTGTTATGGATATTAAAGGGAAATTGAGTTTATCATTCATGGATTCAGTTCGTAACTTAGAAACAAAATATGGTATTAATGTATTATTTAATTAGTTTAATAATGCAAGTAATATGACTATATGAGTTTTTTTCTTATTTTTTTAATTCATTGCGGTTCTAAAAATATTTTAATACATATTATAATTAGAGAGGTACACACTAATTTCATCTCAAATTCATTTATATAATACTATTGAGATCAATTATACTAGAGGTATTATCCGCTTTGACGTATGAAACTTTGTTATACTTTTGTCAAATATTTAAAAGATTTGAAAGAGGAAAATGCATTTAAATTACTTTTGTCCTCAACTTTTAAACAATGTGTGACTATTAGACGTATATCGGAATAAGCCCACTAAGTCTAAGCTAAAAGAAACAAGGGTTTCAATTTCTTTGGAAAACAAGGGTTTGTATTATGAACCTCAAGTCCGTTAAGATAGCGTCTTTGGGTCATTTACTACAACCATGATATTGTCAGCGTTAGAGCTTGAAATTCTGTCATGATTTTATCTTTAAAAGGCATCTCAAAAGGTTAAGGGAAGAAGGTATATTTAAGTAGCTCTTGGCCTTGACTTTTAAACAATGTTGAACTATTGACTATACTAGAGCACGCCCGCCGCCTAATCAAGGTCTAAATGAAATGAGGGTTTATATTTGGAAGCACTTTTCCATTCCTCCCACTTGAAGGCTAAAAGAATGAAGGTTTCAATTCCATTACAAAACTAAGGTTTATGTTTGGAAACTTGTTTTCATTTCCACATATGACACCAATGTTTCGAATTCAAGTCCATTGAGACAACATCCCTAATGTTAGTCACCACATTCGAGGTATTGTTTGCTTTGGAGCTCAAAATTTCGTCATGGTTTTATCCTTAAAAGGCATCTCAAACGGTTGAATGAGGAACATGCATTTAAACTCCTCTTGGTCTCGATTCCTAAACGATGTGAGATTATTAGGTATATCAAAATAAGTTCCCCAATAGAGGTTTAAGGGAATGAGGGTTCATCTTTGAACCACTTTTTCGTTCCCATAAATGATGTCAATGTTTCAAACTCATGTTCGTAAAGATAACGTCATTAGGATCAATTATCACATTTAAGGTATTGTCTGTTTTGGAGTGTAGGATTTTGTCACAGTTTTTTTCTTAAAAAGCATTTTAGAGGGTTGAAGGTGCAAGGTGAATCTAAATTGTTCTTGACCTTGACTCCTAAGCGAAATGAATATAAATTATTAGACATGCTGAAATACCCATTAAATTCTATTTTTACTCATTATTATTCTAAAGTTCTTATTGATTTGAGCATTAGGTAGATTTTTACATGTAGTTCTAAAATTCTTATATACTTGGAATTAACAAACAATGCTTGGCACGAAGAGTCCACAATCTCAAAAAGAAGACTCAACCTTTTTTAACAACTCGTCCTTCACAATCTCAAAAAGAAGACTCAACATTTTTTAACAACTCGTCCTACTATGTTCCACCTTCTAGTAAGAACCTTTGGTGCACACTATGGGACTTGGTTAAATCTTTCCCATGTTACTCACATTTTCTGATGAGAACAGGTTGGGTTAAGTACAAGTAGTTGAGTAATTCATAATATAGCATAGGTACACAATAACAAATTGAAGAAAACATGAGTCTCGGTCACCAAATACCAACGATTTGTTTAACAACATCATATTGAACTATAAGGTCTACATAACCATATGGACACACCGGTTCATGATTGACAATAATGAAATGTAAAAAATGAACAACAATATCATATTCCTTTGCTCCCCAAGATGGCTAATAAAGCATGGGTTTGAGAAGATGCTCACATCCAAAAATAGACTTTTGAGCATGTTAACTGATCCTTATAGTGCTCATTCAAATGAGAACATTCAAGCATGGATAATTTCAATACCTAATGCTAGAGAATCTCAAATAACTCCCTTAAAAAAGAAACAACATTTATGGATATCATTCTTTCACCCTAAGATAATTCCAACCTTACAGTGGTAGATACATTGCCACAAAACTCAGTGAACTCATTTTGGAACATTTTCCACAAAGTTAACAACGCAGTTTGTTGTTACACTATTGGGGCTTAACTTTTGGCATTGGAGAACATAAAGCAAGATGGAAATAAGTCTCTAACAAGTTATGGACCACTTTGCAAGTTTGTCACTTAATATTTCCAATTTCTACCCAATTGTCAATACACAACATGTTGATTAAGTTTCTCACAGCCCTTTCCAAAATAGCTTGTTAACTAATTCAACAAAAGACATGGTCAAGCTCTAATGAAGAGAATCGAGAGTGTATTTAGGGAGTTAGAAGCATATGAAGCAAAATAAAATCAAACAACTATTTTCAACCTCAATATTACTTCTTTTAATGCATGTATGACACTTAAAAGTTTGAATCAATAATTTCAGTTAGCAAAGGAATTGAGGAAATGATTAATGACATATGGAATGAATCAAAACAACTACAAGATGAAAGAAAATGAATTAATAATAAAATTTGTCGAGCGACATAAACTAATATTAGAATCGGAATAAGAAAGGAACAATTAAAGAAAAGTAAAAAATGGAGGAGACTTAATACTTTGGAACAAATGGGGCATCACTTGGAGATGGAGAAGTTGCCTTCATCTTCATGATAATCTCTTGAAGAATTATCTCTTAACTCCTAAGAGTTCAAGATAAGGCAAGAAGTAATAATTCACTCTCACAATATGTTTGAAAAATGAATTACAAGAGGTGATGATGACAATATATAATATTTTTCATCTAAAAATTCTACTCAAAATAACATCAAAATGCACTTCTATTCATATGCAAATTCAAAAACTAAAAGGGAGGGAAACTAAATTTCAAAGTTAAAAATGCTTGAATCTTGCCCATAATTTAAGAGGTGTTTCCCATGCCTTCTGTAACCATGTTTTTAACCTTTATTGACCTTTCTCTTTTGCTAAAAGTTGTTCCCCTAAACTAGGCTTCTACTTGGACTTTACTTGATACATTCTTCATCCATTTTATTGCATTCCTTACTTGTTACTTGATGTTGGTCACTGCTTCAATGTCTTCTTAGGTTTAAGGAAACCCGCCTAAACCTAATATAATTTTACTAATTACACCTCAAAATACAAGAAATCAATTCTACAAATTACAAGTCCTAAAAAAACACCAAATAAAGAGAAATAGTAATTCTTTTTTGGGGAGAACAACTTATCTTGTCATGCTTCATGTAATTATTCTAGATATGGTGTGTTCTTACTCTTTTTTTTTTTTTCATACAAGCACTCATCATTTGAAAATGTGCTTCCAAGCACATTATTATAGAAGAAAATATTGAGATGAGAAACCTCTTAGATAAAACAATACGTTAAACCTTTTGACCTTTAGATAATCCTTTTTGACAGAATCAACTGAAAGCCAAAAGCATCAACGATTGGGGATATACAACTTTCAATCTTATAAAGATATGAACTCTCTTCTAGTTTCTTATGTGAACTCAACAACATTCTCTACAAAACTTAAAAAAGCACAAAAATATTTTAGCAGTGTTTTGATACTTAGCAATTGTTCTCTCTCTCTTTTTATTTGAAGGATAACTTTATATATGTATTGGAAGAAAGAGTTTTTGCCTATCCGTTTTTCACTGTTGAGATATTTTGAACTCAATACCCCCATCTTCTTTTGTTTGATAGGTGTGGACACAAAGGTGCATTGCCCTTCATGCAACATTAAATGTCATATCTCCTCTTCAAGCAACATTTGAATAATTGACTTCACTTAGAACACTAGATTAAAGAGCTTTTTACTCAAAAATAATGTAAAATCAATGACCATACAAAGTAGATAGCTTGATTAGAGTTAAGTAAGCTTGTGTCATGATGGTTATTGAAATGAAACAACTTTAGCTCGTATCCTAAATGATCTTAATGTAGACTTATGCTTTGTGAATCATCTAGGTGGACACAAGATGGAGACATTCCTTGTAACACATAAATAAACTTTCAAGAATATATTTAAGGTAAAATGCAAGCATGAAGATTTTGTGTGCTTATCGTCTATTGGGGGGTTTCACTTATTAGATAAAGCAAATATTGTAAGATGTTGTATCATTTGTGAGACGAAGTACTTGTATCTTAAGGATAAATAAAAACTGAGATTGTTTAACTTTCCTCTTGCATTAAATTTCTAAGAGATAATAAAAGGATAAATCCTCCAACTAATTATAAAACATAATTAAGTAATTTACATATGGAAGGTTTTGAATGGAGTAGAAGAAAAAGAATCTAATAAAGCTTTTATCTCTTGCATTAAAATTGTCATTTCATGAACAATAACTAAGGGTTAATTACAAATATTTTTGTTCTTATTTCAGTAATTGATGCTCATGAAAAATAGACTTAAGTTTGTAGTCTTTCCAATTTGTTCGTTAAGACTTTGAACAATTGTATGATAGGTTGACTTCAAAAGATTTGTTAAGACCATGGATAATATTGCATCCCTTTATTTGGTCTAAGTTTTGGTGTAACTTCCTTCACATACTTACATGAAATAAACTAACTCTACTTAGATGATTATTCCAGTATGTGTTTCACACAAAACTTCATTTCATCAACACCTTTTTTCTTGTAATCAGAAGTTGAGATTTTGATCCATTCACAGTTATAAGCAAAGCCCCAGAATTAATGCCGCAAGACATGTAAATTATTCTCTTTTTTTATTTCCTTTCAATTAACGTATTTGCAAAATTTTATTTTCGTTTGATTGTGACTTTAGAATTATTAGAAAAAATAATTAAAATATAAAACGTTAGAAATATACTAAAAGTAATAAATAATATTTATTAAAATACAAAAAATTATTATACTTTTAATTCTTGTATCACTGAAAAAAATAAAAATAGAAAGGGTAAACACTATACAGTAATAACTTACAACGAAAACCCCTCGAGAAAAAAAAAAAAAAAACTAAACTAACGAGGCAAATGATTATTTATTGTCAATTTCTACGTGGACTTTATTTATTCTTCCCATAGTTTTCAAAACAATGGAACCATAGATGATAACTCTCTCCAAGGTCAAATGAAAGGTCACCATCAATGGGTTTACAGAGGAAACTGATAACCCAAAACGTTATTGGCAAACCAAAACTGATAAACTAAAAGAAAAAAAAAGAGTTCAAGCATGAGAAGTTATGTTCGTGGATAAAGCAATATAATAGATGTGTTAGCAAGACTCATTCCTTCAATAATCCACTTGATCAAAATACAAAATTTAAATTATCTTAAGAATCTGGCACACAAACATTTATTGTGGAGCAATAGAAGTGAGTTGATCCTTTAGTCTGCATAATATTTGTATAACAGTGACACTCATAATTTCTTTATACGTTTATTAGTTTATCACATCATGTTACTTATCTTATTCATATTTTTCTCTTCACTCTCACTATAACATGCTGTGTCTATACGTCATTTTCCATAATTATTAATTGAAGTCCATGCTCAAAGTTAATAAAGTATAGATATATAGAACTCTATATGTATGCTGCAGCACACAAACATGTGTGTATATATACATAATATAATATATAATATGCATTGCAGAAAAGGAAGAGGGTAGAGAAGGAAGAAACAAAAAATGAAGAGCACTAGGAGAGAAGTGGAGAAGAGATCAGAGATAGGTTCTGCCATTGAAGAACTTTCCATGATGGTCATAGTTAAACCTGGTGAAAAGCATGAATCTGCTCATATCCCCACCAAGCCTTTTCTTTCTGTTTGCTATTTGGTGCTGCAAGTTCTTGGTGAGTTCACTTGGAACTTGTTCTCTTTCTTTGAACTTCCAATAATCTCATGTCACACCTAAAACATTCTCATCATGTGTCTAGCAGATAAGATAGGACCGACAATGGCTGTTTTGAGACAAGACGTGTACCAGAATATTAAGGTTTGCTTTCATCAACCACCAAACCACTTCTTTCTTTCGGAACAACAACTATTTTAACTTAAGGTTTTGAATTAAAGATGGTATTAATCCGTATATGTTTCATTGGACTAATGTTTCATTGGTGATTACTTTCTCTTTAATGATCCTTTCTCAAAAGAATATATGATTAATTTATTGACGGCTAAGTTTTAACCAGAAATTATTAGATAAGCTAAACCTACTAATGTTTGCATGCAATAGTACATAATAAAAATATTAATTTTTCTAATGAATTGAAAAACTTGTGTACATATATATCAAGTAACTATATATAGATTGAAAACTTACTGCAGTTTAACACAGTTGCACATTGCTGATAATCATATCGACTTCCAACTATATCTTATAAGTTAGTCTGTGTATTGAATTCTGTTGCGTTGCAGACACTGGAACTGATGCATGAGTCAAATACCTCAGTGAACTCGAATTTGGTCGAGATATTGAAGTCAGAAGCGAAAGAAGGCAATGCAAGAAAAGGGTCTAGCTGCAGTAAGGCCCTGGTTTGGCTCACTAGGTGAAAAAACCAGAAACACTAATTTTCAGGAACAATATATAATATTATTTACTATTTTGATATTACTCAGACTGTATCAGCAATGTGTACAGAAATTCTTTATGACTAAAGTCATCTTTTTTTCTGCAACTTTGCAGGACCCTGGATTTCACCTCATCATTATTACAAACACTAGCAAAAGACCCTGAAAAGAGAATGGAGCAAGTAGTTGAAGAGGCTTATGAAGTAACCTTAAAACCGTGGCATGGATGGATTTCATCAGCTGCTTTCAGAGTAAAAAACATAATTTTTCGATAACCACTTGTTCACCAAATTCTTGTAATGACCAAAAACTGTGTACATTGCATGGAATTGCAGGTGGCTCTGAGACTTGTACCAGAGAGTAAAACATTTGTTAATATTCTTAAAACTGATGAGGAAAACTATGACAACCTAAAGGAGAAAATGCAGATGTTGGTTTCTCTGTTTGTGCCTTTTCTTGAGGATATTCATTGTATTCTAGTAAGCTTGGTTTTCTGCTTCATAACATAACATTAATTGGTAATGAAATTTTCTGGTGTCTTCTTACATTGTGGATGTTTTTGCAGAGATTGTATAACTTGGACAAGATAAAGTCAACCTGAAGTCAGAGAGAGAATAACTAATGCTGTGTTTGGTGTATTCTCGCTTTCTGAAAAGAAATTATTAATGGTTTGATTGAGACAGTTATGTATTATTCCTCACACTCTAATTAAGTATTACTAATTTTTCTCTAAATTTAAAAGCTTAATTACGTATTATGTAAAGATTAACAGAGATCATAAATAGTTTATGGTTTTAGAGTACGCAATAATTTTGCTTTCTGTACAGTTACTTTAATGTAAATATTTTTTATACTAAAGTTTGTATATGGCATCAAGGTCAGAATAAGTGTTAATGGTATCTCTAAAATATGTTTATAATCAAAATGCTTCTTTTGTGTTTTAGGCAGAGATAAAGCTCAAGTGGCTAATTTAATATTTGGTTATGTATAATTTTAGTTTCTCTAAAATAAGTAAGTGAGGTATAATTTTGTTACTTGTATAATAACTTTTTCTTTGTTTTTAGTTTCTCAAAATTTAAAATTTGTTATTTTCACCTATGGTGTTATGCGACATTAATTGATTATTTATGTGCTTAGCCAAAAGTTATGATTATTTTAAGTAATAAATATTTATGTCATATGTTATTTAAAAAAAGAAAACTCTTAAAATCTTTAAAAAATGTTAATTCTTTTATCTTAAAATTAATATTAGAATTGAAAATAAAAATGACAAATTGGGTTGTTTTGACCCGTTTTAGTTTGTGCTACGTTAGAAACAAAATATTCAAAGTAGTTTAATTAACACAAAACTTGCATGTTACCTTATCTGATGATGGAAAACAATAAAACAAAGAGAATGCATAGGATATAATTTTTTCTAATGTACAAATTTACGAGGATGAATCATCAAAGAGCAGCAATAATAAATTACCATAATCACAAATAAAAGTACTAATATCTTTAATGTGAAAACCCCTTCAAATTAAAGTTCAAAAATACGAATCGTCCAGACTAAAGAAATAGCTCAATTATGATAAGCAAGAATACAAATCAGTCTCAATCAACTGCACAAATTAGTGTCAACACTCAACCAAAAAGCAAAGCAACAAAGCAACAAAGCTTTCAAATAGAGAAGAACAAATGAAACAAAAAACTTATAAAATCACTACTACAGTGCAAAATTAATTTCTCCCAACACAAACCTCATATCGACAATCCGACCGGTCAAAATGAAGAATAGTTTGTTCCAAACAATTTGTTTAAAGTCTTCTTTTTTATCCCAGTTGACCTTTTCTTTCTTCCTCTCATTCCTACATATCTCAAAGTCTTCATTCAACCGAGTTAGTTTCACATAATGAGTACCTCGCTCCTTTTCAGCTTCTTCTGGATCCTTTTACACTTTAGTAATTATTGGTTTAATTAGTCGGATAGTACTCATTTTTGTTTGGATGTGTCAATTTAGTACTTGCTTTTAAAAATATGCCAATTGAGTCTCAACTTTTGAAAAGATGTTTTAATTAGGTCCCTTTTGAGAAAAAAAATTATTAACTTCGTTAATATATTGATATTTAAAATGACTTATAAACTTAAGTATTGATATTTATATTAAAAAGGACCTAATTGAGACAATTTTTGAAAAGTTGTGACTCAATTGACACCTTTTCAAAAACGGATACCAAACTGACACATATGAACCAAAGTGGGTACCATTCGACTAGTTAAAACATGATTATTTTTCTCACAAAAATCATTTTTGCCTTGAGACAAGTCGGGTCATGATGAGTCTAGGCAAGAATTTTTATGTGCTCTTCAACCTAAGATTTTACTGACTTTACCAAATTTCCTAGGCTATTATGAATGTCTATGGAAAGTGACACAAGATCACTAGAGAGAGACGCAAAGTTGACAGGAGAAGGAGAGGTGAGATTGCTAGCAAGGAATTTATCGTTGGTTACAAGCTTATCCATTCTGATCAGATTCTTTCTCTACTCATGGGAGACCAGATGTTCTGATAAAGGATTGATCCCTATCAAGGATGATGGCCCATGGCACATGCTTAGAAGAAAGGGAGTTCCTTGATCCCTTCCTTTGCTTTTATTTTCTTTAGTTTAAAATTCCTTTAAGTTGGCTTGGTT
>Ga0214543_1012574_pt1 | contig 11169 bp, 5 predicted proteins | sample CNSS2metaG_FD_160094 | JGI IMG/M metagenome (GOLD analysis project Ga0214543, IMG submission 160094) | Root nodule microbial communities from cowpea collected in UCLA plant growth center, Los Angeles, California, USA - CNSS2 | ecosystem: Host-associated > Plants > Roots > Nodule | place: USA...
GTATTTGGGCGGGTATATATATATCCCCATCCCCATCCCCATCCCCAGTTGAAAATTTCGGGTATTACCCATACCCATACCCATACCCAGTCAAAGCGGGGATTCCCCGTCAAAACGGGGACGGGTTTGGGTGATACCCACAGGCACGAGTTTATTTGCCATCTCTAATGAAGATTTAAATTAAAATCTAAATATTTGAATTAAGTTCAAAATCCATAATCCATTTTTTTTTAAATGAAATTTAAATTGATTTTTCTAAAACTTGTGTCGTAGGATCGATATGAACGAATTTGGCAGAATTTTGACCCAGACTGATTCGGCTAAATTACGGTTGAACCGACTTGACCAATTTTCAATTGGGGCTGACTCAGCCGAATTTTAGCATGGATTGACACAATCGAATTTTTTCGAATTTCGTTCTAGGCCGACTTGGCCTACTTGGGCCAGTCGAATTTTTGTCAAGGGCGACTTGGCTGAACTCAGCCAAATTTTGGCGAGGGGCTACTTGGCCAAATTTGAAAGAATTTTAGTTTAGGCTGACTCGACCGAATATGGCAAAATTTAGGTTGGGGTCGATGCGGCCAAATTTACGACAGGTCAACTCGGCCAAATTTCGGTCGGACAAACTCGATTGGATTCGGCCGAATTTCACTTTTGTCGTCTGTTTTGTATTAAGAAAAATTTTCACTTATGGACATTTGAAGTTATAAAAAATATGCTTCTTATTTAATTCATTTTAGAATATGATATTCTTATAAACCAAGATTATTTTGGAATTATTTATGGATTTTTTTTCACAAAAATATCTTCATGTGGCGATGGAAAAATAATTTATCATTTTCTAGCATTTGAATTTGAGGTTATAAAAATATCTTATGTTTGATTCATTTTAAAATATGATATTCTTATAAACAAAGGTTATTTAGGAATTATTTATAGATAAATTTTTCACACTAATATTTCCATGGAACGACGGGAAAATAATTTCCTAAGTTAAAATAAAATTTCTTTTGAAAAATATATTATTTTACTTTTATTAATCTATTAGATATGATAATAAATTAAAAATTTTAATTAAAATAACACGTTACGTTTTGATTTCTCAAAAAATTGTGATAAATATTTTCAAAAATACTTTTCACCAGCTAAATCGATTTTACTCCTTTTCTAAATCACAATTATCCAAGATTCATGATTGTCGGACATAAAACATTTTTTCTCCTATCCAAATCTTCTTAAAATTTAATTTGTTTGTAAGTAAACAGTAAATAATTATTACAAGAAAATAGGATAAACAATTCTAGAAAAAAAAAATTTCCTACTTTTTAGTTTTTAACTTATTAAGAAAATATATAGAGTTAGTGTCCCAAAAGAAAGTGATTTTATTTAGAGACTACAAAAGAATTTAATTTTAACGGGATTTATTAGCAAAAGGTTATAAAATCTCCGGTAATTTATCTTTCTTAAACTTCTGCAACCCTCCACATTTTTTCACAAACCCTCTTTTATCATTTTCCATATGTTCAAAAATTACTTTACCTCTTTCTTCTTTTTTTGCATACCCTAGTGTCTCACTTCAAACTTCATCTCTCAATCTCAGTAAAAACATTTCCTTTGCCTTATGCCAATTGCAGCTTCTGGTTTATCTTCATTTTCCTTTTGGTTTACTTAGTGGCATGGTAAATATTTTCATTTAGATGTGTTCGTTTGATACCCATTTTTAAAAATGTGTTAATTGAGTTCCAACTTTTGAAAAGATACCTCAATTAGGTCCTTCCGAGCAAAAAATTATTAACATCGTTAACCGGTATTAATATTTAAAATGACTTGCAAATTTGTATTTATATTAAAATTTAGTGATAAAAGTCATGAATTAAGTTAATGGTCTCAGTGATGTACTTTTCCACATATGTGGTACTCTAAGATCGACTGCTTTCGAAAATTAAGAATATTGTAAAAATGTTAGGATTTAAGTTTGGGTCCTTCCCAACTAAAATGTTTGACTCAAATGGTTAATAGGACATTTTCAAATGCAAAGTTATAAAACTAGGTTAATGATTTTTTAGTTTTGATCATTACTTTTTCTTTGTACGTATTGTATTGGTAGTTCTTGATCATGGTAGTATTTCTCCCAAAAGTTTGCACATAGAATAAGGAAAAATATACATCGTCGTCTGTATTTGGATACTAGAATATAGAAGTTAAAAATAAGAAAACACCTAGGCTCTCAAACTATGGAAAAGAACTAACTTTCTGCTAGGATAATGCTTTTCTTCTACTATGTATATATAGATGACAAATTAGGATAAACTTTTGGAACTTATTTATCAAAATTTACATTTGAACATATGTTTGATGTAAGCTTGATTGTTTGAGTTATGTCCATTTTTCTTCTTCATCAAAGTTAGAAAATAAGAGTTATTTTTATTATTTTTGATTATTTTTATTAATTTTGTGTTCTAGAATAGGTTTGACATTACATGTTAATGAAATGAAGATAATGATGAATTTTGTTTTTATAAAATTATTTGAGAGACTCATAATTTAATTATGTTTTTTACACCGACAATATTTAAATCTTAATTAAATTAATATATGTTTTATATTATTATTTGAAATCTTATTAATTATTATTATTATCTTTTATGCATTATAGGCATCACATAAGTGTTCTAATAAAGAATAAATGATCAACATCGAGAACCACAATAGAAAAATATTAGTTAACTTTTCATTATGTCTAATTTTAAGATTAAGAACAATAATATTGTAATGACTTACTAATTTTAATTTTTACGCTTTATTATTTACATTATTTGATATTAAAATTGTAAATTTTGTTCTTTGCACATTTTGTGAATGTTATATATAAACTATTAATTTCAAAATTTTAAAATTGTTGCCTTTTATAATTTTTCATTTGTTTCAAGATTTATGTATTTTAAAAAAATAAAATAAACCGTTTGAAGCTATGAAAAAAATATTAAAAGTTGATTGTGGATATAAAAAGGGTTCTAATTCTAAACAGCTCGAAATACATAGAGTTTCATAACCCCAATAGTAATGGGGTTTTATAAATCCCAAGAAGTAAATGTGGTTATATCAATTCCATATAAGTAACTGGATTTTCAAACCACAAGTAGTATCAGAGGTTTTAGGTATCATAAGTTTTAGACCATAGATTGCTACAAATCCGTATTAATGTATAGTCCTTTCAAGTGTTATTCCAGATATTGCTAAAAATCCGTATTAATTTATTATTGATGCTAACTTTCCCTCAGATATAAAAAAACCGCGAATAATGCTCTTAAGAGGAATTAAAATTCTAGAAACACTAAAAGTAACCTCGACTAAAAACAATAAAAAAATATATATATTTAAGAAACCTAAAAATAAATAAATTTTAACTAAATTATATTTTCTTTTACAAATATAATTTTATCTAAAATTTATATCATAATACACTATTTAATATTTTTTATTTGGATAAGTTTTAAATTTATAAATAAAAGAATTTTTTTAATTTAGTTAATAAAATAAATAATTGAATCAAATAATTCTTTTTATCTTTTAAATTAATTTTAAAAAAATATATAATATATATATATATATATATATTAATATGTATTAATTTTTTTATTTTATACTTAATTATTTATAAAAAACTATGAATTATATATATATATATATATATACATATATATTAATATAGTGAAAATGTAAATAAATATGAGTTGAAGGGCATGTGTTTTTGTGATTACATATCATTTGTAAAATATAATTTATTATATGAAATAAAAAATAATGTAAACCTAACTAATATTTTCAATGAGGATAAACTTAAATAATTTATTTATATTTATATTGAGAGGTAGGTAGTATTCATCCATAGAGGTTGAGCCAAAGAAAAAAACACTAGTCAATGAAGAGTTAGCAGCAACGTAAGGTCATCAAGAGTGGCCCCACAGCTCACACGTGTCCAAATATTGCGATTATTTTAATTTATCGGCATTCAAATATTCAAGTGATGATAATATCGAAGACTCTTTCAGTCTCTTGCATAAAGTCCAACTAATTCAACTAATGCCCCCAAACTTTCAAAGAATTAGTTAAAAACCCCAGGAAAATGGAAAATGACAGAATCTCCACCAACCTTGCTATGCACTCGTTCCTCTCTCTGTTTTCGTTGTAAAGAGAGTGTGGTAGTTTTTCTTCTCTCTCTCGTCTTCTTCCCTTCCCTTTGCTTTCAGCCTTTCCTTTCCTTTCGACCTCTTTCTTTTCTTCGTCATCTATTTTCGATTCCGATTCGGTACTCTTTCTTCTCCCTTTCTTTGTTGTTCCTCTGCGATAACAAATTTTCTCATCCGATACTTTCCTCCGTTTTCTACGCGTGCAAACGGAGGATAACACAGTCCTGAAAACGATTGGAAAATGCTGGGAACTGCACTGCAATTTGGCGGGGTTCGCGGCGAGGATCGCTTTTACATTCCGGTGAAGGCTAGGAAGAACCAGAATCAGCGCAAACAAGGCCAGAGAGCCAAGAATGGCGAACATGAAAACGCCGATTTAACTTTGAAGAGCAAACTCGACGTCTCTGAGAATAGCAATAGCAATAGCAATAGCAATCTCAACCAATCATTGAATCCAACTCTTTCTCCGTCTGTAGAGTCTGTTAGTAATATCGATAGGTTCTTGCACTCTACGATGCCGTTAGTTCCGGCTCAGTATTTCTCCAAGGTTGATCTTAATTTCTCATTTCACTTTCTTAATTTCTCAATTCACTTTTATTATTTTCTTTTGAGATGTTGAGACAGTTGTTGCGAATGTTTTATGCTTAGTTATTCTCGGAATTCTAGTTATGTTTTTATGTGGTTTATTTGAAACTCAAATTTGATTGTGTTGTGGATGTAGACAACGATGAGAGGTTGGAAATTTTGCGATGTGGAGTATCAGTCTTACTTTTCCCTGAGTGATCTCTGGGAATCCTTTAAGGAGTGGAGTGCGTATGGAGCTGGAGTGCCTTTGGTCCTTGATCAAAGTGAATCTGTTGTTCAGTATTATGTTCCGTATTTGTCAGCTATTCAACTCTATGGTCAATCTGCTGAGAAGCCAAGTGCAAAGCCTAGGTATTACCATTTCACGTGCTAATAAGAATTGCTAACTTTAAGACAAGACTCACCATGGGAAACACGATTGAGTTATGGATGGATGCTGCTCTTTTACTTATCGCTCTGAGACTTGTTTGTTTATATTTATGTGTGTTTGTCTGTGTTTGTGCAATCAATTGATACAAGGTTATAAACTTTTATGTCACACGACCTCCTTTTTTCCCTTATGCTCAAATTTCGTATCTTCTGGTTCTGCATTAGATCATGTAGCATCGGTGGATCAAAATCATTTTTATGCCTAAACACCGCATTATTGGACCTGGTTGTGCTCTTTCTGAGCACAATATAGAATGAAATTGAAACAGCACATTATCTAGCTTAATACAAAATTTTAACGAGTGTTGAAAGTAAATATTACATTAAGCAATAAACATTGCATATAGAATAATTGGAAACCATTTCTTAGGTCTAATTATCAACCGTATAAGAAATAGGGAAACATGTGTATGCTTTTTAGGTTCCGGTTGAAAGGCAACAGTAAAAAATTGAGAAGTAAATGCGTTAGAAATACAAGTGTAGTTATCAGGCTTTGTAAAATGCTTCTCATTGATAGTGAAACTGCAGGGGTTCTTAATGTAGAATTGAGAAAGATGATGTCGTTTTCTGTTTATAATAGTAAATTAGTTGGTTTTTACTCTGTTTTCCATCAAAATTTATTTATAACTATTCCTTTTTATAGAAGTAGTTGTTTGGTATCTGTAAAGAAAATGTTCAAATCTATTAGTTTATAGCCATTTGTTTCTGTGAAGTGTGATCCTTTTGATGCAATGGTGATAAGGTTTCTCCCTTGTTACTTGTTACGTGGAAATTGCATTGCCTTTTTATATAAACAATAGTAATTTACTTTGTTGTTTCATAACACTTTACTAATTTTCCCTTCTCTTCCAATGATTTTTAAAACAAATTTAATCACCAATTCTGATCCTGCCTCTTTCCCCTCCTTGTAAAGAGCAATGAATAACATTTTATTCATTATTCTTGATTTGCCTTGAGGGTTTAATTTATAGATCATGTTATTGAAGGCATAAAATGATATCGTTATAGGATTTTACTCACACAGAAAAACATAAATTCTACTTTAAACCATTTTTGAGGGGAAGCATTTGAAATGGTGCTTTAAAGCACTGATTTTGTTGAACTTACACTTCATGAACAGCTGTCGCGCTTTTACTTTTAGACTGTTTTGTTATAATCTGGACAAAATTGCTGAGGGTATGTATGTGGGCAGCATTTTTTTTAATAATCATTGATCCTGTACATTTTTATTCTCAAATTTTCAATTTATTACTCATGAGGACATCTTTTGCTAATATTATTTGATGTGTTCTTGTTGTGTTCACTTCCCTTCTTTTGAGTGAATTATTTGATGTCCAAGCTGTTAATGAAATGCAGGCTTTTTGCTGTAATGGAGTCATATTTGTATGTGGCATTTTGATGGGTTATAACACTAGGAAGTTACTTTTCAATTAGATTTGATAGCTTTAAGTGTGAAATTATTCACTACTCTAATCATTTATGGACGAGTTAATGTGTCAAGTGGTTTGAGAGTCATAGAACATTATTTCTGTTATTAATATGCTGTGTTTTTTCAGCATCTCCTGTTTTTGTTTTGTATTTTAATTATTTAGACATGGTTGGTTGCAAAATCAGGCTGTTTGCTGGATGAGTGAAATAAATGTTTGTGGGGGTGAGATAATTAGTGTTAGAGATCCCACATCGACTAAATATATGACTAAATTGTAGCATATAAGTGGATGAAAACTTCATCTTATCAAGTCGGTTTTGTAAAGTAAAGTTAGGTTTCAATTCCACATTCTTATTATGGTAGTAGAGTCATTCAAAATTTATTTTATTAAAGTTTGTTGGGTCTATCGTCTCACCAACAATCGGATTCCCCACTAGTTCCACGCTCTAAATGTTCAATCCTCAATGTGAAAGGGTGTGTTGGAGATCCCACATTGGCTAAAGATATGGCCAAATTATAATATATATAAGTGGGTCAAGTCTCACTTTACCAAACCAGTTTTGTAGGGTTGAGTTAAACTGATATTCCACTTTCTTAAGATGGCATTAGAGTCACTTAAATTTTATCATAGTCATGTTTGTTGGACCTATTATGTCACCCGCCATTGAGTTATTCCCTAGTCCCACACTCGAGATGTCAAGTCCTCGATGTTAGGGAATGTCCTACATTGACTAAAGATATAACCAAATTATAGTATATAAGTAGGTGCAAACCTCAACTTATCAAGCCATTTTGTGTGAGGTTGAGTTACACTTATATTTTACCGTCTTAATACAACTATTTGTCGGATGGAAGAGTGAATAAAATTTTGTGAAGGGTGAGATAATTAGAAACATAGTATTTAAGACTATGGAGTATGGAGAGTTGTGTTCTTTTTTATATGGTGTTTAATATGATTACTGGTATTGCCTCAAGGATATCTTTAAATTGAGCTTGGTAGAAGTGAAACCTTGATAAATGGAACAAATAAGTCCACTATCAATTGATTTTAACTTTTGATGGATTAATGAATCATTGTGGATCTCAATGTATTGGATATGTATTAAAGTTTTGTATTTATTCTCTCTCTTTTTGGCTACTGCTTCTTTTATGCAGTCAATCTAATAAAAAATTTAATTGACTTTTGCTGTTTTCATAATTTGTTATATAATTATAACTTACAAGTGCTATGGGAGTGTGCACTATTGTTATTTAGCTTGTAACTAATCAGATATGAATTTCTTAATTTCTTATGTCATTAGGTACACCAGTGAAGATAGTGATGGTGATTACTACAAAGATTCATGTAGTGATGGAAGTAGTGATAATGAATATGGAAAAAGGACCGAGTTTACAACACAAAGTAGTCAATATCTAACAGGTGGTGTCTCATTGCAAATGAATAGATTATCTATAAACAACAAACGTAGTGCAGTGCAAGAAGGATTTTCTAGTGATGATAGTGAAACTGGGAATCCTCAAGATGTCCTTTTTGAGTATTTGGAGCAACATCCTCCGTATAGCCGGGAACCATTGGCTGATAAGGCAATTACTGATCCGTAGTTAATGTGTGGCTTATTTACCCATAATCTGATCCGTGGACCTTATACTTTTTAATATTTTGACAGATACAAGATCTTGCACGCTATTATCCTGCCCTCAAGTCATTGAGAAGCTGTGACTTATTACCAGACAGTTGGATGTCTGTGGCCTGGTAATCTAATGTGTCATCACTTTTTTCCCATTCTTTATTTTTCAGAACATTAACTTCATCTAATTTCATAACTATTTTTTTCATCCATTTACATATTTTAATGGTATGTTCCAGGTATCCTATATATCGAATACCCACTGGTCCAACTTTAAAAGATTTAGATGGGTGCTTTCTAACATACCATAAACTCCATACACCCTTGACAGGTAATCATGGACCTTTAAGCCTATATTTGATCACTAAGTGTTGCTTATACATCACTAATGGTAGATTAAATGTACATGTGCGTTTTGAGTAAAAAGTCCCATTTTTGTTGAGACTGTGTCATCGTTTAAGTTCCTTAACAATGCAAAATGCCATGATTTAGTCTCTCAAAATGGTGCAAAATGTTATCATCTAAATTAGGACTTAATTACTCTCAGTTCTGTCTCAAATGAAGGATCAATTCGATGATACTTTACAGAATATTTGCAAAAACAAAACGGTTCTATTTTTGTCAACTAATATGAAAGATGGGTAACTGCTCCACTAGCATTTATTCAATGGACTGCATTCTTTCTTTTGGTTTTTTTTTTTTTCACATCCCTTACAAGTACTTGCTCAGCAGTCAGCACAAATCATAACTGTAAATGCAATTTTTATTCTGCTTTATCCATGTGTTACAAAGCTCTTGAAAGAGAAATGAAAGTCTTCCAAAAGCTAACAAAGCACTTGAACAACAGTTAAGTGCATGTCTGGATTGGTGCAAAAGCATGCACTGTCACATTTTCATGTCCAAATGTACGTGTGATGCAAAGCTAGTATTATACGCGCTGAAATGATGCGCATCCATTTTTTCTGAACAACCAAACACATTAAATATCCATAAATAGAAGAACAGATCCTCCTACAAGTGTTTCCTCTTTCCTTACAAACTTTCAGATTGTGTGAATGATGTTTTCTCTCCTTATTTCCCCCCTATTTGCCTAACAGATAAACTAACCACTCTTCCCTCTTCAACAATCCCTAACTACTTTTGCTCTTCTTTTTTGTCCTTACTGAATGTGTATTTTTGAAATGAAATAGACACTCTAAATTTAAGATGGGTGACATATTGGTTACTTTGACAAACAAAGTATGGGCTGGGGTAGTTGAGAAAGAGATTGTTTATTAATCACAGTTCTTCTTATTAACAAGTTAGGTGGCTGTTCTCCCGTTTTTGGTCAAATCGTGTCAAAACCAATTTTAAAATGCCTAGGTTGCTTTAGAGTTTTTCAATACCATGTCATTGGTGTGGAAAATCCACCAGTTTTTGTTTGTAGCAAGGTCTACCGTGAAAAGCACTTCTTTTTTCATCCATAATTCTCTTATTGGAGACCTTGTTTGAGGGGACTAAGTGCGGTACCACACAGAGTAATGACTTGTTTTCATAGGCTTCGATGCTTTGCACATTGCATTTTCGTCTTAGCATTCAAGTATATGGCTGATGTTTTATCTAAAATGTGATATGACAATGGTATTGGTTACTTATGCTAGTTCTTTCTTGTTTAGCTATTTCAAGCTAGCTTATAGCGTGTACTTATTTATGTAGAGTACCATAGTACATGTCCCTTTCTTTGAATATCATCTTTTGGGAAATTCTCGGTACGCATATTTATATGGAAATTGACTGCATTTATTTGCCAAGTGTGCAACTAAGAACAGAATAAGCACAAATCTGCAACTGACTTGCAACTAAATATTTTGTTTGCCTTCTAATGACGGATGATTTGATAGACAAGGAATGACACGGGGATTTCATTTTGCAATTTGAATTTGACTACCTCCACCACTACCATACCCTTTTCCTGCAGTCAGCTATATGGACCAACTGATGTCATCATACTTTACTGTATATCTTTTCTTTAGATAAAATATTACCTCTACATTCTTTATAATGGTTTCACCTTTAGTTTTTTTTTTTTTTTTAAAAAAGAAAACCCTCTTTCTACCTCTAGCAATAGGCTACCTTCCATCTGTTTTACACTTCTTAATGGGTCTCCTACAAATCTTCTCCAGACATCCCAAATCGCTTAAGGTGAACTACTGGAGTTTTCTGTACAATATTTATTACCTCAACTCCTCTATATTGCATCCATTCCCATTCTTATTTTTTCCAGTAAGTCTACTCACCCGAGGCAACATTCTCATCTCTGTCATGTGGAATTTATTCTCTCATCGGTTTTTTTATTGCCCAACACTCAATTCCATACTACATCACAGGACCTATAGCTGCATGGAATACTTTTCACTTAAGCTTGAGGGATACCTCTTAGTCATACATAACACTAGAGATGCTTTATTTCATCCAGCCTGCTTCAATCCTGTGGATTAGATCACCATCTATCTATATGTCATTTTTCTATGATGAGCGCAAGATACTTGTGCAATTTGTGATAATGGCCTCCAATTTTTCCTAAACTTACATTCCATTCTCCGTACAAAGTTTATTATAGATCCAAATATAAATAATTGGTTCGGATTTTAAATCCAAATTCTTCCTTTCTAAAAAAAACTCGTTTAAATGTTTATAAATAAGTTTGGTACCAATTTTGAAACTGGTAGTCTTTTCAGTATCAGTGTTATAACCAAAATCATTTAAAATTATTATATATTTTCCAAGAATATTATATTAGAATGAAAATGTTGGAACTTTTCATATTTCATTCATAAATTTTGCAATTAATTAATAATCTAAACCAAACCAGTTTTTTTTTTTTTTTTTTTTTTTTTTTTTTTTTTTTTTTTTTTTTTTTTTTTTTTTA
>Ga0214543_1012578_pt1 | contig 11167 bp, 12 predicted proteins | sample CNSS2metaG_FD_160094 | JGI IMG/M metagenome (GOLD analysis project Ga0214543, IMG submission 160094) | Root nodule microbial communities from cowpea collected in UCLA plant growth center, Los Angeles, California, USA - CNSS2 | ecosystem: Host-associated > Plants > Roots > Nodule | place: USA...
AAATTTTTTTAAATATATATATATATATATATATATATATATATATATATAATAAAATATATAAGTTAAGTTTACGTAAATATGTATATATATTTATTACGAATAAACTTGTATATATGTATATAATAATAGGTAAACTGACATATTGTTATATAATGAAAAAAAAATAGAGAAAAAGAGAAAAAAAACCCTCATCACAATCTCCACGTAATTGAATTAGATAAGATGACCATAAATGCCATTTGAGATTTAATGCAATTATAGGTTAAAACAGAAAAAGAAAATGGAGAGCTTAATCCATAAGAAACAAAACTAACGAGAGAATTTGAAAGAAGAAAAAATTGAATAGTGTTTTCTAACCAAATGAACTAAACGTAATGATTATGCATGTAGTATAAATAGGGGTGGTGAATGTGAAAGGAAAACAAAGACAGTAAGATCCCAAAAAAAAGGAGAAGAGGAGTTTGTGAGTGTGAAATTGGCAGTGAAGAGAAAAAAAGAAGAAGAAGAAAGCTAAAACATTCATAAAGTTTTGGGATATATCTTTCCCAATAACTAAGGTAAGGGGAGGAGACATCTATCATTTTATTTACTTTGATTATTTTTATCTATTCATAATTATTTTTATCTCTATAAGTGAGGTGTCCCTAACCTCATTCTAATTTATATTTAGTTCTCGTTCCTATTTATTTATTTATTTTTATCTCTAGTTGTGCACTAGTCCTATTTACTGAATTTATATTTACTGTCATTTACTTATTTATATTTATCTCTAGTAACGTACTAGTCATTTTCATTTATTTATATTTATTTTAATTATTCATTGATCCTATCTATTTATTTATATAATTATATGGTTTAATATTGAAATAAAATTTATGATAAATAAAGATTTGATTATTGTAGTATTATTCAAGATGAGATGTTCTTGAGTTACTTTGTTGCCTATGAGCTCATTTATCCTGACTAGTCACTACAAAATTAATCAATATCTTTATAAAGTATAATAAAATCCAGTTTTATGGATTTGGGAGAATTTTCATTTCATTTTATCTTTTTATAATATGTTGTATTGTTTTATGTGATATCTGTCTCATTTCCTATTTTATGATTGTGTAAAAAACAAAATTTTATAACCTTATCATAGATGGTTGCTCCCAACATGCTTGATCCCTTCTTCGCCGACATTGTGGCTGTTCTCCTGGGGAATGCATGGAAAACCAATGCAGTGAATAATTATGTAACATTTCAGGGAACGGAAAACTCTACTATTACTTTTTTCTCTGCTCCAAACGCGCCGGTTGTCATCGAAGGACAAATCGGAGTTACCTTCTAGTGTAGAAAATATAAGATGTACTAAATGGTGTGGATATAAGATGTATTAAATGTGTGTGTGTGAATATTTTAATTATGTGATATGTTATTGTAAAATTATGCCTCTAAATAAATAAATAATAGTTAAGTATAATTAGACATAATTGTATAATTTTGCCTTTAAATTTTATAAGTATATTATAGAAAATAATAATAAGAAATAAATAAATAGAAATTTTTTTGTCGTCACATTAGATGGTATTAGAGCCACATTTCATGCGATATCTGTGAAATGTGCTCATTATATTATTTTTTTACTAACTCATACGATTCTAGATGGTAAACAATAGGAGGACTAACTGAAGCAATGCAAGTTATCCGAGACATGGCTGCTGCTCTAATAAGGAATCAAAGGCTTGAAGGAAACCCTAAATAACAAGGTTTAGCTAAATTTAGGAGAAACAAGCCCCCACAATTTTCTAGAGGGTATGATCCAGAAAAAGCTGAATTATGGATTAAGGAGATGGAGAAAATATTTCGAGTTATGAACTGTGCTGACAACCAAAAGGTGAATTATGTTGTATTTATGTTAATAGGAGAAGTTGAATATTGGTGGGATGGTACTAGGAGATTACTTGAAGGAGGAAGAATAATTATTACCTGGGATGTATTTAGAACAAATTTTTTAGAAAAATATTTCCCTAATGATGTGAGGAGAGCAAAAGAAAGAGTTTATGCAATTGAAGCAAGGAAGTATGACAGTAGGGGAATATGCTTCCAAGTTTGAAGAATTAGGAAAATACTCTACTTTCTTTTATCATCCAGAGGAAAGGATGAAATGTATAAAATTTGAAAATGGACTTAGGAATGAATTGAGAAAAGCAGTAGGAATACTAGAAATTGCTGATTTTCCTACGCTTATTCATAAGTGTAGATTTTTAGAAGATTTTGAGAACAACCAAAATAACAAACCAAAATATTTTGGACCCCAGACAAATAAAAATAAACACAATGAGGGAAAACCTTACAATCACCCACAATGGAGGACCTAATCCAACCAATCTTCAATAGGAAATTCTAGTAGACCTGTATATGATTATATCATATGCTTTAAATGTGGACAAGGTCACCATGCTAAAGATTTTCATCTTAAGGGACTAGTCTATTTCAAGTGTGGGAAACCTAGTCACCTGTTCTCTGAGTGTGGACAACAGAAGCCACATTTCAATCCAGCTACAACCAAGACAAGACCTACCACAACAAGAAGAGTGTACATCATGACTGGAGCTGAAGTTGCTGAAAACCATGATCTAATTCAAGGTATGTGTTTTATTAAAGGAAAAAATTTAAATGTACTGTATGAATCAGGTGCAACTTACTCATTCATTTCCAATTATTGTGTTTAACATCTTAATATGTCGACCTCTTTTCTAAAAACTAGTTTGGTTGTTTCAACTCGCACAAATGACTCGGTAATTACCAATAAAGCTTGTTTAGACTGTCCACTATTCATTGAGAATATGAAATTCCTTGTAAATTTAATATGTCTACCTTTATCTCAATTAGATGTAATCTTAGGTATGGACTGGTTATCTTCCAATCAAGTCCTTTTGAATTGTGCTGAGAAATCAGTAATACTTCCAAACTCTGAGAATCTTTTAAAATCACCTACCAATTCAAAAGTAAGCCTTTAAGGAATGAAATTCAAGGGTACTTGTTATTATCTTCTATGGAAATAAAAAAGGAAGTTGAGTTGAAAAATATAGCAATTGTTCAAACTTTTCCTGAAGTCTTTCCCAATGATATTCCTGGTTTACCACCCAATAGAGAAATTGAATTTTCAATAAATTTGATGTCACCCTCTGAATTAGCAGAACTGAAGAAACAATTGGAAAAGTTACTTGAAAAACAGTTCATTCGCCTAGTGCGTCACCGTGGGGAGCCCCAAGTTTACTAGTTAAGAAGAAAGATGGAAGTTTTAGGTTGTGTGTAGATTATCGTCAATTAAATAAATTTACTATAAAGAATAAATACCTTCTTCCTAGAATAGATAACTTGATGGACCAATTATGAGGAGCCTCTATATTTTCTAAGATAGATTTAAGGTCAGGATATCATGAAATTAGAATAAAGCAGAAGACATACAAAAAACTGCTTTTAGAACTAGGTATGGCCATTATGAATATCAAGTGATGCCTTTTGTTGTGATCAGTGCTCTTGGAATATTTATGGATTATATGAATATGATCTTCCATCCATTTTTAGATCAATTTGTGGTTATTTTTATAAATGACATTCTTATTTATTCTAAAACTCTTGAGGAACATGAGGAACATAAGGAACACCTTCAGATTGTCTTGCAAATCTTGAAAGAAAAGAAATTGTATGCCAAATTTTCAAAGTGTGAATTCTGGTTAGAGGAAGTAAAATTCTTAGGAAATGTGATTTCCAATAAGGGAGTGTTAATGGATCCGACTAAAGTAGAAGCAGTTTTACAATGGGAACCACAAAAAATAGTGAATGAGATTCACAATTTTTTCGGTTTGGCAGGATATTATAGAAGATTCATTAACAGATTTTCTAAAATAGCTATTATTAGTTTTGAAATGGTTGAAAAGCCAAGAAGAGGGGTTGAATTGGCTAGTTAAAAATTTAGGCTATCTTTGCAAGCTAAAAACCACCTTTAATCGAATCAAATAGATCACCAAGTTAGGATGCAAACAGTACTGAACTATACACTTTCAATCGATAAAAAGCAGAGTTAATTGATTGATTTTACTAAACGAATTTTGTTCTGGTATAATCAACCGATTGAAACAGGAAAACAGTTGACTGAAATACTGGGAAAAATGCAGAAATGCGAATTTGAATTTTAAACCAGGAACAATGCACAAGAATGATCAAGATAGGTTCCAAATGATTATGTAAACATGCTCAATGTTGCAAATGCTATGAAAACATGCAAGAACATGAAAAAGATGATTAAAGCACAAGTTCTTTAAACTTTAAAATGAAAATGCAAGAGAGAAAGGTTAGAGAAGAGAGGACACCACGAGATTTTTATACTGGTTCACTCAAACCTGAGCTACATTCAGTTTGTCAAGGCAACCTTAGCTTGACTTTGCACTATTTCAAAAGTTTTACAAAGTATCCACCTTTACACTTCCAAAATATGTAAAAACACCACAAAAGACTCTTGAATCACACGAGAATCACACCAGCACAACAAGAACCCTCTTGCAGACTTGGAAAACCACCAGACACACACACAAAACTTGAGAAAGATCAAACCTCAGTGGTAGCACAACCTAGCCTACCACAAACCACTTTCTCCAAGCTTCAAACCAAGCCAAAAGCTCCAAGAATTGATCCAAGATCAATAAACCACTGCTGCAAACTGTATGATCAGGAAGGAGAGAGTTTCCACACGTTTCCAGAATAAATTCGTGCTCTAAAATGATCAACTTACCTCTCTTTCGAAAATCACAGCTTTTATAGTCAAAGTGTTACGAAATTCAACAGGTTGATTTTCTAATCAATCGGTTGATTTCACTAGACTTAAGTGAAATCAATCGATTAAAAACTAAATCAACTGATTGAATTTGTTGCAGTTTAAGACTACTGCAGCCAACCTTTTAACCTGTTAAAAAGCCATTCAACAGATTAAAAAAGACATTTTAACCTGTTGAAAAATCATTCAACAGATTAAAAACACAATAAAGACCAAACTACATCTAATTAATGCTATAAGGTCTACAACATGAATTACAAACTACAAATACACTTTCTTAATAATGTAACTACATGGAGAGCACACGTTCCAGCCTTGATCACCATGGATATCATGAAATCTCCTTTCATTCATCAATGTAGGCTTCATTTCAATGGTAATGGCTTTAAGATAGTTCAAAAGAGCTTGATTCAATCTTCATCAAATCTTCAAGAAGCCAACCTCTATTTCCTTTCATCTATTTTCTTCTATCTTCCACCAATTGATGAAGTGATACATTAGCTTGAAGCTCTTGAACCTGAAAAACATTTTACAGTAGCAATACACACAAGCTAGCAAGTATATAAATGTGGCCATGCTCCCCCTATCAATAATATTCAGACTTGATTAGTGATTCCAATTTTAATGCTTAGTTCAATGTGATTATTAAAATTTGTTTCCAATTTTCCAAATTTTCTCCCCCTTTGGATTCATCAAATAGAACACATGCAAAAAGATAATAAGCATTGCATGTCATTTCATTAATATTGGTAGGGGATACAGCCAACAGAAACTGAAAACAGAGAACAAAATGCATAAAGCTGATACAATCAGCCAACTGAAATGAAAAACAACCAACTGAAACAGACAGAACTCAAACTGAAAAATCAAAAACACAAGGATGTAATGCATGATCCTAAATAACCACCACACTCAATCATCCTGAGGATCATTTCTGGTATGGAATGAGTGGAGCATATCATGGATGTCATGGATTTGGCATCCAATGCATTGAACCTCTCATTGCAAAAGTTGTGATGTGCACCACTTGGACCAACTTCATGGTCATGTGCACCACCAACAACAGCTCCAACAGCTGTCCATCCATTTCCTACCTTGAGAAAGCCCATTTTGTGCAGATTTTGGTTGGAGGTATGGTTCAATAGTCCAGTTGACTCCTCTAGCTCATCTTCTACATTAATTGCAAAGTATTCAATGAATTTAGATACCAAAACCACATATGGCAGCCTAAAATCCGTGAGCCTCTTGGCCTTGAGCATGTGATCATGAAACACATAGATCCAATCCACTTGGATGTTGTTTTGAATGCAGTACATAAGTATCAAATCTCACTTATTCAATGTTGAATGGTTACTACCACGTGGAACAAGGATTTTTGTGACAATCATACCAAGCAACCTTTGATCCACCTTGAGACCACCAACATGGAAGTGTTTGATTTCAGTAGCAGGATTCCTTAAGCATTGGTCATAGTATTGCATCTTATTGAATTCTAGAACAACCCTAGTTTCACCTTTCCTAACTTTCACACCACTTGATTTGAGTCCAACCACATCTTTCCATGCTCTCCTCTTGATCTCCATTTGAACACCCTTGATGTTGGACAACGTGACATAATTTTTGAACTCCAAGTTGGTGAAAAACACCTTCACCAAGTCTGGATAGATTTTCCCTGAAAGTTCAAGGAAGGACTTCAACTTTTGATGCTTTAATTGTTGGAATAGGCTCTCAAAGCCTTCAGCCCTTAGCCAAGAGAACCTCAACACCTTAGGAATGCTGATATGCTTCTTATTAATCTCAATGAGGAACACTTGAATGTTGTCCTCAAACCATGCTTCAATTCTCCCATGGCTTTCATGATTTGGAGACCTTGGAGTAGGAGGAGTAGAGTGCTCATCATCAGATTGGGTAGCTCTTTGGGAACGACGAGGCATGATGAGTGTTGGTGTGGCTGTTTCTAAGAGATGTATGATGCAAATGCAGCAATACAAATGCAGTATTTATAATTTAACAAACTGATTTTCAGAAATAGTTGATTAAATGGTGCAGATTTTTCTAATTAATTCGTTTTATGTTACCCAAATCAATTTAATGCAGTCCAAAACAGTATCTCGTGCATTCATGATGTTTTCAATGTGTTTTTATGAGAGAATCAATCAGTTCAGATCATGTGAGCTGCATGCACATTGGAATTGTACACTAGAATGCTTTTTGGTCAAACAATTCAGTAAAAGTAACACATGGCTGATGAAATGGGCAGTTAAGAGCAGATAGTACCTGACAAAAAGATGCTTGCTTTGACTGAGTCAGCTTAACAATTCAATTCGTGAGTAAAAGCACAGTTTAAGTGAAATCAACACGTTGAAAATAAAATCAGTCGACTAAAACAACATCAAAGTATCAGAGATTACAAACAAAATCTGGTTAAGTGAAATCAGCTGACTGATTTTGAAAATCAATCGATTGAAAATTGTGAAATTGAACTTCATTTTTCCAAATTTAGTTTTAATGAAATCAACATACTGAATTATGAAAACAACAGATCAAAAATCATAGCAGATCAATTTTTCATCATCCAGTGGCAGTTTAAGTGAAATAAACATGTTGAAATACAGAAACAACAGGTTGACAGATCATGAATTTTGCAAACAGAGGCAGATTTAAGTGAAATCAACACGTTGAAATGCAAAATCAACAGGTTGACTATGACAGTTTTTAATTTTTGCATACTAGAGCATATTTTTATGAAACCAATGCATGAGTACATAAGATTAACATGCTACAAACACATCAGACCACATTCTTGATGTCTAAAATACCTAGTTCAGTTCTTAGCTTGTTAAACCTATCTCTAGCCAATGGTTTTGTAAACAAATCCGCCAATTGATTTTCAGTTTTAACAAATTTGATTTCACAATCTCCCTTTTGAACATGATCACGAATGAAATGATGCCTAATCTCTATATGCTTGGTTTTAGAATGTTGTATTGGATTCTTGGTTAAGTTGATTGCACTAGTGTTATCACAATACAAAGGTACCTTGCTTAGCCTTACACCATAGTCCAAAATTTGATGTTTCAACCATATGATTTGTGCACAGCCATGTCCAGCAGCAATATATTCAGCTTCAGCTGTGGAAAGTGCCACACAAGCTTGCTTTTTGCTATTCCATGAGATTAGACTTGATCCAAGCAAATGGCAAGTACCACTTGTGCTTTTCCTATCCAATTTGCACCCTGCATAGTCTGAATTTGCTGTAAGATAGAGCAAAGACCCAATCAACCCTCTATATTTGGTTGAATCTACTAGTTGGCCAACCTCATCTGCATCCATAAGGCAATTTGTTGCAATTGGAGTGACAACTTCCTTGCAATCCTCCATTTTGAACTTTTTCAACAAGTCAAAACAATATTTTGATTGATTTAAAAATGTTCCATGTTTGAGTTGCTTGACTTGTAGCCCTAGAAAGTAGGCAAGCTCACCCATCATGGACATCTCAAACTCTCCTTGCATTGCTGCAACAAACTCTTCACACAATGTGTTATTATTTGAACCAAAGATGATATCATCAACATACACTTGAACAAGTATAACATCATTATCATGTTTTCTAATGAAAAGTGTTTTATCCACTGCACCTCTAGCATAACCTTTTGATAAGAGAAAATTGCTTAGCCTTTCATACCATTGCCTTGGTGCTTGTTTCAAACCATATAAGGCCTTTTTCAATTTGAAAACATGGTTAGGATAGAGATGATCCTCAAATCTAGGAGGTTGTGATACATACACTTCTTCATTTAGGAAACCATTCAAGAATGCACTTTTCACATCCATTTGATGCAATTTAAAGTTACACATGCAAGCATATGCTAAGAGTAATCTCACAGCTTCTAGCCTAGCTACAGGTGCATAAGTTTCAATGCCTTCTTCTTGATTATAACCTTTAGCAACTAGTCTAGCTTTGTTTCTTACAATATTACCATCTTCATCCATTTTGTTTCTAAAAATCCATTTAGTTCCAATTATATTCATATCATCAGTTTTAGGCACTAGAAACCACACATCATTTCTTGTGAATTGATTGAGTTCATCTTGCATAGCCACAATCCAATTATTATCATTTAAAGCATCATTCACATTTTTAGGTTCAATTTGAGATATAAAAGCAACATGTTCATAAAATACAATCCTACGTCTAGTAGATACTCCCTGTTTCATATCACCTATGATGTTGTCCTTTGATAAACCTCTAGGCTAGATCCAATCCTTGGGCAAGTTGTTGTCAACAGCTTTTTCAGTCGACTATTTTTCCTTTTCAGCCAACTGATTTCCTACAGCAGTGAGCTTTTCTGCAGCAGAAATCTGCTTCTGCAGTAGATCTTCCTCATCTGCATTCTTTGACACTTGATCTTGCAACTTTGGGTTAGTTTCATCAAATACAACATGCATATACTCTTCAACAGTCATCAATCTCTTATTATAGACTCTATATGCACGAGTTTGTGTAGCATAGCCTAGAAAAACACCTTCATCCGCTTTTGCATCAACTTTGTCAAGACTTTCTTTGCCATTATTTAAGATGAAGCACTTACATCCAAATACTTTTAGGTGACTTAAAATAGGCCTCTTCCCTTTGAAAAGCTCAGAAGGGGTTTTCTTCAAAATTGGCCTAATCAACACTCTATTTAAAACATAGCAAGCAGTGTTGACTACATCAGCCCAAAAATACTTAGGTAGTGAGTTTTCATTCAACATAGTTCTAGCTAGTTCCTCAAGTGACCTATTTTTCCTTTCAACAACACCATTTTGTTGTGGGGTTCTTGGTGCAGAAAAATTATGGTTAATACCATGCTTTTCACAAAAGTGTTCAAACTTTTCATTTTGGAATTCCCCACTATGTTCACTTCGAATAGACACTATCTTGAAACTCTTTTCATTTTCAACCATCTTGGCAAGTCTTTTAAAAGCATGAAAAATGTCATTTTTGGCAGCTAAGAACAAAGTCCATGTGTACCTAGAGAAATCATCAACAATGACTAATGCATAAAGATTGCCAACAAGACTCATGGTTCGAGACTGACCAAATAGACCCATGTGAAGCATCTCTAAAGGTCTTTCAGTTCAAACAAAATTTTTGGATTTAAAAGAGACCTTGGTCTGTTTTCCTATTTGACATGCTTCACACACTCTATCCTTCTCAAACTTGAGTTTTGGTAGTCCTTCAACCAATTGTTTTCTATTCAGCCGATTGAAATGTTGCATGTGTATGTGACAAAGTCTTCTATGTCATAACCAAGTATCATCCTCTTTTGTAAGCAAACAATGGATGTTAAATGATGCATGATGCAGGTCAAGTAGATATATATTGTTGACTCTTTTGCCTATCAAAACAATATTACCATATGCATCATATATCAAACAACTATTTGGTTCAAACATGACTTTAAAGCCTTTATCACATAGTTGACTTATACTTATCAAATTGTGTTTGAGTCCTTCTACTAGCAACACATTCTTGATGTTAAAAGAGGATCCATTGCCTATGACTCCATTTCCAAGGATTTTTCCTTTGTTGTTGTCTCCATAGGTTACAAACCCTTCCTCCTTCAACTCCAACTTTGCAAATTTGGTTTTATCTCCTGTTATATGTCTCGAACAACCACTATCAAGATACCACAAATCTTTCTTATCACCTTTCATGACATGCAAAACAGATTTAGTTTACTTGGTACCCTTTGATAGGTTGGGTCCATCATGGTTATGCCTTTCTAGATCCTTTTAGGATCCATTTCATAATCCCTTTAGGAACATCATATTTTCTAGCATGACAATTCTTAATAACATGACCTTTTTGCATACAGTAGTTGCATGAAATGAATGGCATATCACTTGGCATACTTTTTGAAAAGAAACTAGAGAACTTCTTGGTTTTCTTTTGAAAAGAAGGATTGTAACCAAGTTCAGCTTTGCTAAACACACAATTTTGAGAACCAAGAACAACCTCTAAGTTTGCTTCCCCTCTTGTGAACCTTGCATAGGTCTTTATAAGGTATTTCACTTGATTTTTCAAAACTGTGTAGTTTTCACAGGGTTTTCCAGTCGGTTGATTTCTAAAACAGTCGATTGAATTACTGTAAATCATTTCTAAATGCTCAAAATCAGTTTTTAAATCGGTTGTTTCTTTTTCCAGTTGGCTAACTTTGTTTTCCAGCCATTTGTTTAAGCCTTTCAACCGATTGTTTAATGCAGAAATCTTGTTTGCTTCATTATGCAATTCTTCAAAATCATGCAACAATTGATTATAGTCATTTATGTCTAGAGAACTTACTTGGCTCGAGGAAG
>Ga0214543_1012580_pt1 | contig 11167 bp, 10 predicted proteins | sample CNSS2metaG_FD_160094 | JGI IMG/M metagenome (GOLD analysis project Ga0214543, IMG submission 160094) | Root nodule microbial communities from cowpea collected in UCLA plant growth center, Los Angeles, California, USA - CNSS2 | ecosystem: Host-associated > Plants > Roots > Nodule | place: USA...
CCCGCCTCGTGCTCCTTCAGAATGCCGATAATCTGTTCGTCCGTGAAACGGTTGCGCTTCATTCCCTGGTCCTCTCAATGGGCCAGAGCTTACTTCAAAATGGATTATTTCAACGGGGCAAGGTCAGGCCTGTTTCATCCGAGTAGCAAAAACAAAGAGGGTGGTACACCCGTTGGGCGTACCATCCTCTTCGTAACGCACGAGGTAAAACTGTGCCGCAGGGTACGTGGCTTCGTTTCACGAAGTTTTCCGAAGAAAAAATCGACTTTGCGGCTGTTGCTCACTTGCGGGAATCCAAAGCGCTCTCTATAAGCCACCTCGTCTTGGGCGCCCATCGTCTAGCGGTCTAGGACGCCGCCCTTTCACGGCGGAAACACGGGTTCGAGTCCCGTTGGGCGTGCCATCTTCCTGCTTCATCAATTATTCAAATACGCTTAGCCAGCTGCTGATTAGGCGTCGCAACTTTGCGCGCGCCCGACTCAGTTCGCTCTCGCGGCGTCCGTGACGCGCAGTTGAACGCGGCGCGTTCCCTGCCAGAGGTCCGCCGACAGGCAACCCGCAATGTGGACCGTCGAGCCGCGGCTGCCGAGCAGGAAATCGCCGAGGGGCGTTTCGATCGCTCGGAAGGCGATGCCGTCGATGCGGCTGCCGTCCTGCCCTTCGAGTGCCACCTTCACATGATTGGCGCCGACGAGCCGGCTGTCCCGCAGCCGGTGTTGCGGAAAGGCGAAGACCGGCTGCGGATGGCCCGAGCCATAGGGTCCCGCCTGTTCGAGCAGATCGACAAGCTCGAGCGTCGCGCCGGCGGCGGAGAGCGCGCCATCAACCTTGAGGCTTTGAACAGCAACCAGATCGCGCACAGTGCCTTCCGCGCGCTCTTCGAAGAATTGCCGGAGCCTGCCGAGCTTGGCGCGCTCGACCGTCAGTCCGGCGGCCATCGCGTGTCCGCCGCCCTTTATGAGAAGACCGTTCTCGACGGCTGCGCGAACGAGCCGGCCCATGTCGAAGCCGTTGATCGACCGACCGGATCCCGTCCCGCGGCCGTTCGGATCGAAGGCGATCGCGAATGCCGGCCGGCGGAATTTCTCTTTGATACGGGCTGCGATGAGGCCGACAATGCCCGGGTGCCAATTCTCCCGCGCGGTCACGATCACCGATGCGTTCTCGCCCGTGCCGTATTCCGCCAGCACTTCCGCTTCCGCCTCGGCAAGCATCGCCGCCTCCATCGCCTGGCGTTCGCGGTTGAGCTCGTCGAGCTGGCTGGCGATGACTTCCGCGGCGGCAGGATCGTCGAGTGTCAACAGCCTGCTGCCGAGCGCAGCGTCGCCGATGCGCCCGCCAGCATTGATGCGCGGGCCGATCAGGAATCCAAGATGATAGGGGGTCACGGGCCCGCCGATGGCGGCCTTGCGCAAGAGAGCGGCGAGACCCGGATTACCCATGTGTCGCGCCGCGATGAGCCCCTTGACGACATAGGCACGGTTCAAGCCCTTGAGCGGCACCACATCGCAGACGGTCGCAAGTGCGACGAGGTCGAGCTGCGCGAGCAGATCGAACGACGTGGCTCGCCCGTCTCCTCGGTGGCGCAGTACTCGTAATGTGTTGACGAGCACCAGATAGACGACGCCCGCCGCGCAGAGGTGCCCCTGCCCCGACAGATCGTCCTCGCGATTCGGATTGACCAGCGCGCGGCACGGCGGCAGGCTCGAGCCGACCTGGTGGTGGTCGATGACGACGACGTCGACGCCGCGTTCGGCCGCAACCGCAAGCGAATCGTGGCTTGTCGTGCCGCAGTCGACGGTGACGATCAGCCTGGCGCCGTTGCCGATCAATTGCTCTATCGCTTGCGGGTTCGGACCATAGCCTTCGAAGATTCGATCGGGAATATAGATATCGGCCTCAATGCCGAAATGGCGCAGGAAGCGCGCCATCAGCGCTGAGGAAGCCGCGCCATCCACGTCGTAATCGCCGAATATCACGACTTTTTCACCGCGACGGATCGCATCTGCCAGCCGCTCCGCCGCCTTTCGGGAATCCGTCAGCGTGTCGGGATCGGGCATGAGCGAGCGAAGCGTCGGGTCGAGAAAAGAGGCCGCGTCATCCAGCCCCACGCCACGGCCGGCGAGCACGCGGGCGATGAGTTCCGAATAGCCATGGACCTGACTGATCGCGAGCGCGCGGTTCTGGCCTGCCTGATCCAGCCGCGACACCCAGCGCTGGCCGCCGACCGAGCGCTCGACGCCGAGAAATGCCCGCTGGATCGGATCCGCCAATTGGTCCATGCTGCCTGCCCGCCGAAATTCCCCCGTTCTTAACGAAGATTTCGGTTCGGCAAAACCGGCAGGCCGAACGCTCCGGCCCACAAGATGCGCGCCGGAGAGGTTTCTCAACAGTTTTAATGCAAAAGAGCCCGCTTACCAGTCCTTCGGCCGCTCGATGCGGATCACCTGCGGCTCGCCGACGAGATAGCCCTCGCCCTTGATCGCGACGATCGCCTTGCGCACGGAAGCCTCGAACGTCGCATGCGTGACTAGGATGATCGTCTTCGGTTCTGCAGGATCCGCGTAATGCTTGGAATGTTGCATGATCGATTCGAGCGAGATGTCGTTCTCCGCCATGTGCTTCGCGACATTTGCGAATACACCGGTCCTGTCGACGACTTTCAGCCGGATGAAGTATCCGCCCTCGTGGCTCTGCATCCGGGCGCGCTTATAGGGCAACAGCGCCTTTGCCGGGCGTCCAAATGCAGGCACGTGCTGGGCGCCCGGACGGCTCTTCGCGATGTCGGCGATATCGCCGAGCACCGCCGATGCAGTAGCATCGCCGCCGGCGCCCGGACCTACCATCAGGAGCTCTCCGAGAATATCGGATTCGATCGCGACCGCATTCGTCACACCGTCCACCTGGGCGATGACGGTGTCGTAGGGCACCATGGTTGGATGCACACGCTGCTCGATACCGCTTTCCGTACGCTGGGCAACGCCGAGCAGCTTGATGCGATAACCGAGGTCGGCGGCCGCCTGGATGTCCTCGATCGAGATGTTGGTGATGCCTTCGAGATAGATGTCATCGGCGGCGATGGCGGTACCGAAGGCAAGGCTCGTCAATATCGAGAGCTTGTGGGCGGTGTCGTTGCCTTCGATGTCGAAGGCCGGGTCGGCCTCGGCATAGCCGAGACGCTGTGCTTCCTTGAGACAGGCCTCGAAGGAGAGCCCCTCCTTCTCCATCTTCGTCAGGATGTAGTTGCAGGTACCGTTCATGATCCCGTAGACGCGCGAGATCGTATTGCCGGTCATCGACTCGCGAAGCGCCTTGATGACCGGAATGCCGCCGGCGACCGCGGCTTCGTAATTCAAGAGCGCGCCGTGCTCCTCGGCAATTCCCGCAAGCTCGACACCGTGGGCCGCCAGCAGCGCCTTGTTCGCCGTTACCACATGGATGCCCCGCTGCAGCGCCGCCTTCACCGACGAATAGGCCGGATCCCCGGCACCGCCCATCAGCTCGATGAAGACATCGATATCAGCTTCCGATGCCAGCGAGACCGCATCGTCGAACCAGGCGATCTTCGCAAGGTCCACGCCGCGGTCCTTCGACCGATCCCGCGCGTTCACGGCCGTGATCTCGATCGCCCTTCCGCATGTGGTTGCCAGCATCTCTTGACGATCCTGGAGAATCCGCACGAGCGAGGCACCGACCGTCCCCAAGCCCGCAATGCCGATTTTGAGGGCATCTGCCATAGCAAGTTCCTAACATGTAGAAGGCGCCCCGCCTTATGCGGCGGGGCAACTGGTGCGGAAATACCTGTTCCCTACCGGTGTGCGTTGAGCGAGACGACGTTGTGCATCGTCTCCTCCGCCGTCGACAGGAAACGCTTGATGTTGCGCGCCGCCTGGCGGATTCGATGTTCGTTCTCGACGAGGGCCAGACGCACATAGTCGTCGCCCTGCTCACCGAAGCCGATGCCGGGCGCCACCGCGACATCCGCCTTTTCGACGAGCAGCTTCGAGAATTCGAGCGAACCCAAATGACGGAACTTCTCCGGGATCTTCGCCCAGGCGAACATCGTTGCCGGGGGCGGAGGCACCTCGAAGCCGGCCTTGCCGAAGCTCTCGACCATCACGTCGCGGCGGCGTCTGTAAATGTTTCGCACTTCGGCGATGTCGCTGCCGTCGCCATTAAGCGCTTGTGTCGCGGCGACCTGGATCGGTGTGAAAGCGCCGTAGTCGAGATAGGACTTCACACGCGTCAAGGCCGCGATCAGCCGTTCATTGCCGACGGCAAAGCCCATGCGCCAGCCGGGCATGGAGAAGGTCTTCGACATCGACGTGAATTCGACCGTCACGTCGATCGCGCCTGGCACCTCCAGAACCGAGGGCGGCGGGACGTCGTTGAAGTAGATCTCCGAATAAGCGAGATCCGAGAGCACGATGATATCGTGCTTCTTCGCGAAGGCGACGACGTCCTTATAGAAGTCGAGCGTCGCGACCTGCGCCGTCGGATTGGACGGATAGTTGAGGATAAGCGCCAGCGGCTTCGGGATCGAATGCCGAACCGCCCGCTCAAGCGGCGGAAAGAAGCTCTCATCCGGCTCGACCGAGATGGAGCGTATGACGCCGCCGGCCATCAGGAAGCCGAAGGCGTGAATCGGATAGGTGGGGTTCGGGCAGAGGACGACATCGCCCGGCGCGGTGATCGCCTGCGCCATGTTGGCGAAGCCTTCCTTCGAGCCGAGCGTGGCGACGACCTGCGTCTCCGGATTGAGCTTGACGCCGAAGCGGCGCGCGTAATAGGCCGCCTGGGCGCGGCGCAGCCCCGGAATGCCCTTCGACGAGGAATAACGATGCGTGCGCGGGTCCTGTACGACCTCGCAGAGCTTGTCGACGATCGACTGCGGAGTGGGAAGATCCGGATTGCCCATGCCGAGGTCGATGATGTCGGCGCCGGCGGCTCGCGCGCTTGCTTTCAAACGGTTGACCTGTTCGAAAACATAGGGCGGCAAACGCCGAACTTTATGAAACTCTTCCATCTCCAGACCTCGTTTGGCGCACGCTTTTGCGGGCCAGTTCGGCATTCGCGGAGCATGCGCTGGGGTGAACGGTCGTCATAGCGGCCATTGAACGCTTTGCGGCCAAATCACGCGAAAGGCAAGCGCTAATTCTCGATCTCTTTCAGCGCATCGGGGCCGTGCCGTTCGGCCAGCAACTGCAGTTCCTTCAGTCGCCGCTGATATTCCGCTTCGGAGATGGCGCCGGACCGGCGTTGGCCGGCAAGCGCCGTCAGCCGCTCCTGCATGTTTACCGCCTCCTCGTCGGTCATCTGCTGCATGGCAGCAGGCCTCTGCCCATATACGGAAGGATAGGTGGCGAGCTCGGCCGTCGAGTTGCATCCGGCAAGCGCGATCGCGAAAATCAATCCGGAAATGCGGGTAAGCGAACGCTGTTTTCCAACGGCAAGCATGCTGGCGATGACCCCTGTCTCTGCGGCGCGACGATGCGCTAGCCCTTGTAATCATTTTCGGGCAGAATGTAAAAACGCAAAACAAACAAGATGCTGTGGAGGACACCGGGTGACAGCGGAAAAGGCCGAGGACACCACCGGCAAAGGCGGTTTTGCCGGCTTTGACCCGAAATCGGTAGAGCCTTACATCGTCAAGGATCCCGAAAGCCTGGCCATCAACATGGCTCGCGCGGTCGAACAAATGGGAAAGGCGGCGTCCGCATGGCTAGCGCCGCGCGAGACGGGCGAGAAAGCCCACACGTTCGCCCAGCCCGTCTCCGACATGGTGAAGACGCTTTCAAAGGTCTCCGAATACTGGCTGTCCGATCCGAGGCGGACGCTCGAGGCGCAGACAAACCTCATGGGTAGCTTCTTCGACATCTGGTCGCGAACGGTCCACCGTATGGCCGGCGACATTGTCGAGGAACCGGAGATTCTCAAGCGTAACGACAAGCGCTTCGCGGACGAAGACTGGGTGAAGAATCCTTTCTTCGATTTCATCCGCCAGGCCTACTTCGTGACGTCCGATTGGGCGGAGCGCATGGTCGAGGGCGCTGAGGGGCTTGACGAGCACACCCGCCACAAAGCGGTATTCTATGTGCGCCAGATAGCGAGCGCGCTCTCGCCGACCAATTTCATCACCACCAACCCGCAGCTCTACCGGGAAACCGTGGCGTCGAGCGGCGCCAATCTCGTCAAAGGCATGCAGATGCTCGCCGAAGACATCGCCGCCGGACGCGGCGACCTCCGGCTGAGACAGACGGATACGAGCAAGTTCGCGATCGGCGAAAACATTGCGATTACTCCGGGCAAGGTGATAGCGCAAAGCGACGTCTGTCAGGTCATCCAATACGAAGCGAGCACCGAGACCGTGCTGAAGCGGCCGCTGCTCATTTGCCCGCCCTGGATCAACAAGTTCTACGTCCTCGATCTCAACCCGGAGAAATCCTTCATCAAGTGGGCGGTCGACCAGGGCCACACCGTATTCGTCATCTCCTGGGTGAACCCGGACGAGCGGCACGCCAACAAGGACTGGGAAGCCTATGCGCGCGAAGGCATCGGCTTCGCGCTCGACACCGTCGAGCGGGCAACTGGCGAGCGGGAGGTGAACGCCATCGGCTACTGCGTCGGCGGTACGCTGCTTGCGGCAACGCTCGCACTCCATGCCGCCGAAGGCGACGATCGCATCCGCTCCGCGACGCTCTTTACGACGCAGGTGGACTTTACTTATGCCGGCGATCTCAAGGTCTTCGTCGATGAAGATCAGATCCGCCACGTCGAGGCCAATATGAGCTCCACGGGCTATCTCGAAGGCTCAAAGATGGCGACCGCCTTCAATATGCTGAGGGCTTCGGAACTCATCTGGCCCTATTTCGTCAACAACTACCTCAAGGGTCAGGATCCTCTTCCCTTCGACCTTTTGTACTGGAATTCCGATTCCACCCGCATGCCCGCGGCAAACCACTCCTTCTATCTTCGCAACTGTTACCTCGAGAACAAGCTTTCGACGGGCGAGATGGTGCTTGCCGGCAAAAAGATCTCGCTCGGCGACGTCAAGATCCCCATCTACAATCTGGCGACCAAGGAGGATCACATCGCGCCGGCGAAATCCGTTTTCCTCGGCAGCAGTCGCTTCGGCGGCAAGGTGACGTTCGTGCTGTCCGGCTCGGGCCATATCGCCGGAGTCGTCAATCCGCCGGCCAGGAGCAAATATCAGTTCTGGACGGGAGGACCGGCCAAAGGCGACCTCGACGCCTGGATAGAGAAAGCCAAGGAGACGCCGGGATCGTGGTGGCCCCATTGGCATAGCTGGGTCGAACGGCTCGACAAGCGCCGCGTGCCGGCCCGCAAAGCCGGCGGTCCCCTCAACTCGCTCGAGGATGCCCCCGGCTCTTTCGTTCGCGTGCGCGCCTGAACCAACGGAAGCGAAGTGAATTTCTCCCGTCCGCTCGTCCCTGCCACGCTCGTTCAGCGTTATAAGCGCTTCCTCTTCGACGCTATCCTTGCCGACGGCACGCCGATTACCGGCTCGTGCCCGAATACCGGCTCTATGCGCGGGCTGACTGCGCCCGGATCGCCGATCTGGCTCTCGGAGCATGACAGTCCGACGCGCAAATATCGCCACATGCTGGAGATCGTCGAAGCGGACGGCACGCTTGTGGGCATCAATACCGGGCTGCCGAACCGGATAGCCGAAGAAGCGATCGCGGCCGGACAAGTCAGCGATCTCGACAGCTATTCAACACTTAGGCGCGAGCAGAGATACGGGCAAAACTCCAGGGTCGATATCCTCCTTGCCGATCCGCTGAAGGGCCTCGCCTATGTCGAGGTCAAGAACGTCCATTTCAGCCGCGTAGGAGGGCTTGCGGAGTTCCCGGACAGCCCCACGGAGCGAGGGGCGAAACACCTCGAAGAACTGGGGGACATGGTGGAGGCGGGTCACCGGGCGATCATGCTCTATCTCGTTCAAAGGAACGATTGCGCCTTGTTCCGCATATGCCGCGAACTCGATCCGGCTTATGCTCGTGCATTCGAACGGGCGATTGCGCGCGGGGTCGAGGCCTATGCCGTCAGATGCGCCGTCTCACCCGCCCAAATCGTGCCAGCGGGGCCGATGATAGTGGACGAACCGGTCCTCGCTGTTCTATGAAAACTGCCGGAAACGACGAAAGAGTTGCAATGGTAACCTACATCGAGGCCGGCGCTGCCCCTTACAAGAACACCGGCGTCATCCGTCTCTACGGCCCGGATGGATTTGAAGGCATGCGCAAGGCCTGCCGGGTGACGGCGCGTTGCCTGGACGAGCTGGTGACACGTGTACGCCCGGGCGTCACGACGGAAGAGATCGACCGCTTCGTCTTCGAGTTCGGTATGGATCATGACGCGCTGCCGGCAACCTTGAACTATCGCGGCTATACGAAGTCTTCCTGCACGTCGATCAATCACGTCGTCTGCCACGGCATCCCCAATGACAAGCCCTTGCGCGAAGGCGACATCGTCAACATCGACGTAACCTATGTGGTCGACGGCTGGCATGGCGATTCGAGCCGGATGTATCCGGTCGGCGAAATCAAGCGTGCTGCCGAGCGCCTGCTCGAAGTCACGCACGAATGTCTGATGCGCGGCATCGCCGCCGTGCGACCCGGCGCCCGCACCGGCGCGATCGGCGAGGCGATCCAGGCCTATGCGGAATCGGAGCGCTGCTCGGTCGTGCGCGATTTCTGCGGTCACGGAGTCGGGCGGCTCTTCCACGACGCGCCCAACATCCTGCACTACGGCAATGCCAATGAGGGGCCGGAACTTAAAGAGGGCATGATCTTCACGATCGAGCCGATGATCAATCTCGGCCGGCCGCATGTGAAGGTTCTTTCCGACGGATGGACGGCCGTGACGAGGGACCGCTCGCTCTCGGCACAGTATGAGCATACGGTCGGCGTGACCGCGGACGGCTGCGAAATTTTCACGCTTTCACCGGCCGGTCTGTTCAAGCCCGGCATTCGCGCCTTGGGCAACGCGTGACGAAGACGCCGATCTCCATCGAAGCCGATCTTGAGCAATCCGCCGACGAGCGGCAGTTCTTTGCGCAACAGAAGACGCGCAGCGCCAAAGCGTCAGCATCACCCGACCGTTCGGCCGAGGCGCATTACCACGGCCATCGCGACCGGTTGAGGGCGCGTTATCGCGAACAGGGCGATCAGGCGCTGGCGGATTACGAGATCCTCGAACTCATCCTCTTCCGCCTGATCCCCCGGCGCGACACCAAGCCGATCGCCAAGGCTCTGCTCAGCCGTTTCGGGACCCTTGCCGGCGTCTTCGGCGCGCCGCTCAATTTGCTGCAGGAAGTGAAGGGCGTGGGGAAACTGTCGCCCTCGATCTCAAGCTGATCGCAACAGCGACCCAACGTATGCTGAAGAGCGACCTGCGCAACAAGCAGGTGCTGTCGTCCTGGAGCGCCGTCATCGACTATTGCCACGCCGCGATGGCGCATGAGACGAAGGAGCAGTTCCGCATCCTGTTCCTCGACAAGCGCAACTCGCTGATTGCCGACGAAGTGCAGCAGCAGGGCACGATCGACCACACCCCGGTTTATCCGCGCGAGGTCGTCAAGCGGGCGCTGGAATTATCCGCCACCGCCTTGATTTTGGTGCACAACCATCCCACTCGACGTGTTTTCGGTCACGTTTGATCACGCTTATACCCATTGAATCACATACGTTTTCTGACTTGTCGCGCTTCCGGATGCCATGGCATATTGGGGTCGGTTTTTGGGGGGATCAAACGCCCTTCTGACCCCAGTCGGCGACCCCACGATCCCGTCTGGCAACCCCACTTCAAAGCCGATGGGAGAGCCCAGTGCCTAGCCTTACGGATGGAGAAATACGCCGCGCTCTGAAACAGGTTGAACTGAGCGGGAAGCAACTAAGTCTCGTCGATGGTGAAGGCCACGGCACCGGCCGACTCGTCCTGGTTATGAAGCCGATGCCAACCCGCGTGACCGCGGACTGGATGGCCCAGCAATGGCGCGACCAGAAGCGCATCAAGAAAAAACTGGGATCTTATCCGGCAATGACTCTGAGCGAAGCGCGGAAGGTGTTCGATCGCGATTTCGCCCATATGATCCAGAAAGGCCGCAGCATAAAGATCGCTGGCGATACGCGCCCGGGCACCGTGGCTGATCTCTTCAAAGCCTATGTCGCCTACCTGAAAGACTCGGAAAAATCGTCCTGGAAGCAGGCGGAAAAGGCTCTTAACAAGATTGCGGACACGCTCGGCCGTAATCGCCCTGCTCGGGACATCGAGCCCGATGAAATCACCGCCCTCCTCCGCCCCATCTACGATCGCGGGAAGCGATCAATGGCGGACCATGTCCGAGGCTACATCCGCTCCGCCTACAGTTGGGGCATGAAATCCGAGCATGATTATCGCGTAACCTCACCGCGACGTTTCCGCCTCTTCTACAATCCCGCGGCTGGCATTCCGACAGAGCCAAAGAAGGTCGGCACTCGCTGGCTCGACGAGGAGGAATTCCTGAGGCTCTACCGCTGGCTCGAATGCCCGGATACGCCTGTCCATCCGCCTTACACCCGTGCCGTCAGAATTCTCATGCTGACTGGACAACGCGTCGAGGAGATCGCGCGACTGCACGTCGATCAGTGGGATGCCAAAGAACGCATCATCGATTGGTCTAAGACTAAGAATGGTAAACCGCATGCCATTCCAGTTCCCGAGATTGCAGCCGAGCTCATCGAGTCGATCAAGCCCAACGCCCACGGATGGTTCTTCCCTTCCGCGAAAGATCCGTCGAAACCGGTCAGCCACGGAACGCTATACTCGTTCATGTGGCGCCAGCGGGATCGAGAGGTCATCCCCGTCGTCACCAATCGCGACCTACGCCGGACCTGGAAAACCCTTGCCGGTAAGGCAGGTCTGTCGAAGGAGATCCGCGATCGCATTCAGAACCATACGCTCCAGGACGTGAGTTCGAAGAGCTATGACCGCTGGAACTACATGCCGGAGAAGCGAGCCGCGATGAAAAAATGGAACGCCTTTGTCAAAACTCTGCTCAGCAAGAAGCGCGTGAAGGCCGCATCATAATGCGGTGCCCGCTATCGCGTCGTGTTCTTCATACGGAGTTTTACGGTTGGTGCAGGTCCAAGTTGAGGAGGCAATC
>Ga0214543_1012586_pt1 | contig 11161 bp, 9 predicted proteins | sample CNSS2metaG_FD_160094 | JGI IMG/M metagenome (GOLD analysis project Ga0214543, IMG submission 160094) | Root nodule microbial communities from cowpea collected in UCLA plant growth center, Los Angeles, California, USA - CNSS2 | ecosystem: Host-associated > Plants > Roots > Nodule | place: USA...
GTGGTGGATTGTAAGGAACAACACTTCTATTGTCCAGCTTAATTCCATTCTTCTCAACAAATCTACCATTATCAAGTCTTCTATAGCATGGATATCCATCTTCATCAATAGAAGTTGAAGATGTGAATTTTTTAGGATAAAATTTGGAACATCTTCCTTCTTTCATGCATGGTGAAGTATATCTCGCAGGTCCGCATGGTCCATGAATCATGTAACTTGCTACAACTTTTTCCAATTTTGGATACAAATCCGCATTGGGCAATTCAGCTGATATTACTTTATCAATATCAGTTGAATTTTTCAATTTGCTTTCTCCATCCAACCATAAAAGTATATGTGCATGAGGTAAACCTCTCTTTTGAAATTCTACTGTGTACATTCCTGCATATATAACAGAACAAATTAAATAGTTTAAAAAATGAAATTTAAAAAATATTCAAAAAGTCTATACTAATGCTTATAGAACATACCTGCAGTGGTTTTTCCAAAGAAGTCCTTTTTTCTGAAATCTGTCATCATTTCATCCAGCTTCATTTTGAATACTCTACATACAATATCAGGTCTATCTGATGGTGACAACCCTTTTGGTAAAACAAAGTCTCTTATTTCGCTCCAATTGACATTGCATGTTATAGTAATGAACAAATCAGGATATCCAAATTTTTTACAAATTGCCATAGCATCTTGACAATTGTTGAACATGTATCTTGTACCACCAGTGAATGAAGCATGCAGTACAATACGTCTTCCAATTAAAGAAGGATCTGTCTCTCCTCTATTAACAGCCTCTTGTAATCCATTAAGAATATCACAACAAATTAACTTTTGATTAGCTCTAATGAACGACAATCATTGTGCTTCCACCATTGTATAGCAATCAACCAAAAACTGTTGGAATAATCGGCATGCATTCACAATATTTCCAGGTTCTATAGATCTTTGTTGTATTCTAAATTCTAATTCTCGCAACAAAATTCTAATTCTCACCCTGGATTTACTTCTTGAATGAGATTCTCTGATTGGAATATCTTCTTGATAACCATCTTCTCCATATGGAAACATGAGAGGATATTGAAGTGGAATGAAAGTTGTGTGAGTTTCATGCAGTCTTGTTAATTCACCAGAACATTTTTTGACAATTATATCTCTGCCTACATCCATATTGCCAAAATCACCAACTATTAGAGCAGCTATTTCATCACATGAAGGTGTGTTGTAGACTCCAGGGTTTTTGTTTCTGCCTCTAAATAGTCTTAGTGTGAAATCTGATTCCATATGTTGCAGTGACAATTCTCTTACTCTTCTAAAATATTTCGCAAGAACATTGTGAGTGTCAATCATTTGAATCAAATCCGTAACATATGATTGATCTATATCAGATTCCTTGTTGTTAGACCTAAAACATAATAAAGAAAAGAAATGTGAACAGATGTATTTAAATATTTCATTTAAGCAAATAACTTGATCTTTTAACTAACCTGAAATGCTTCAGTCTGTTACTCATTTCATTTTCGGTATCATATATGTAAAGTTGTGCAAAGTTTGGCTTTGATCCACGTTTTGGCAATAAACTTCCAATACGATGATAGTTCTGACCATTAAGAATAAATTGTGGTGGAGCAGAACCATTGTTCATTGAAGTATCTATCTTACCACCAATTGAAGTAAATGAAAACATGCTATTGTATACTCTTATATTCTGTAAAAATAATTTTCTTCTACGATCTACACCATTTAACAAACCTTCAAGAAGATCAGGTGGTTTTTTTAATAGTGGAATTTGGACTTTTCCCTTTTGACAACATAATGAGAATTGAACTTCCTTTGATGTGTTACTTTTTTTCTGCTCTTTCTTCATACCACGTTGAGCTTGACAGTATTGGAATTCCAAGCAAGGGTCTCCAATATTGAGTAGTTATGAACATCAACATAAAGCATTAGCCTAAAATGCATATTTTATGTCTGAAATTCTGTACAATTGTGTGTCACATTACCTTGTAACTCTCCTTTGCAATACAATTCGTTTGTAATTGTAGTACTTGTACTATCTCCTACAATATTAGTAAAAGGAGAAGTAATTAATCATTTAAAAAAGGAATTTATTGACATCAATAACTTAGCAATTCAATATCTGAATTACCTTCATATGTTGTTCTTGTTGAATCATCATTTGTTGTGTCTAAACAATGTTGTTCTATTGTTGTTTCATCATCAAGATTGAATCTGTTTTGAAGTGATTGTATGACTTGAAAAGGATATTTGACAACTTTATTGTTAGAGACAGAATATGAATGATTTTGAACTGCAGATGTGGCACCTATGGAAAAGAATTATTAAAACAATTATGTTACATTTAATGTCATTTTGAGTATGAACATTTGTATATATGAGTAAGAACCTACTTACCTGCACTGCAATTGTAATTATTTTGTCCATAATTTCTGTCAATGTTATTGCTAACAACTGAAATCATTAAAAAACATTAGTAGAATCATTAGAAATCATTAAAGATGAATGTAGAAATACAGCTAAATGTAGAAATTTACCACAAGGAGTATTGTATGTTATAGTAGAAGCTGCGAATTGTGAAGTCATTAAGTTTATTTCAATTGGATCTTCAACTAAAATAGTGGAAGAATTTGATATATTGTTTTCAGACACTGCATTGAAATAAAGATTTGTTTATAATTTGTTAAAGTGATATTGCAATAATAATCTTCAAAAACAAACAAAGATAACTTACCAATTGTTGACTGAAATCTTGAAGTAATATTGTGAAAGTTGTTGTTGTTTTGCAGATCTAAAAAATGTTTATTGTAGCAGCATTGAATGTCCAACAATACACAACCATACATATGTCATTCATGTAACAACAATGTGTAAAGAAAGAGGTAAAAAGAAGAATACTTACTAAGATGCAACTCTTGTAATGGCTTCCTTTGGATAGTGTTATGGACTAATTTTTCAGATTCACTTCTTATATCTATCATTAAAACAGTAAAGATATTTGATTATCAATCTATGTTGTCAAGTTCAAATCCAAATATAAATTTTCAAATACAATTATTAAAAGAAGACTAATATTTTATACTTTGAGAAGAATGGTTGGCGATTTTTGGTTTTTTTTTTGCATTCTGTTCTTTGTAATCTGCAAAGAAGATATAAACATAGAAATACAGAATTTGTAAATAAATGTTTGATGAACAGATTGTGTAGTCAAATGATTCAAGGTATATGTTAGAAAATTACCTGAATGTTGATTACTTCTTGCATTCAACCTTTGTTGTAGCACGAACTTCCTCCTCAGCCTTGCATTTTTACAATCGTTTTCCTCCATTTCAGCAGAAAACATATGGAATACTTTCAAAGGGGTCAATGGAATAAACAAAAACAAAGATTTTACCTCTGTTTTATTACTATATTGGTGAATGATTTTCTTAAACTTTTTTTGGGAGATTGTACCTCTAATCACAATTTTGGAAACAAAAATATTTGTAATTGTAATAGGAAGCAATTGTAAGACTACAAAAAGTTTTTAGCAGTAGACTAAGATTAAAAATAGTAAGAGCATGCAGTGGTGAGTGGTAATAGATCAGAAACATTCATATATATAGTAATTCTTTGATAGTTGATTTGTTCTTACAAGGAACAAAACATTTGCTGTTTATGTAGGTACTACAACACGTCTTTTTTATGCAGTACTATATATAGTAGAACAAAGAGTACAGTTTCATACCAAGTATCTGCCATTCTTTTTTCATGATGTCTGCAAAATTATAACATATATCGATACATGTATGTTTACTTATAACATACTAAACCAACATACATCCATACATGTATGTTTACTTAGAACATATTTAATTATGTTTAATTATAACATATTTCAATATGTTAAATTAAATTATAGTATGTATCAATTAAACTCGATGAATTAAAGTTTTAGAATAAAATTTTTATTGGAATTCATAGAAATTGAGACAATGTTCAAAGAAATTTCTTTAATAACAAAATAGAACTATACATATGCCTTGCTGAAGATATAAAAACTTGTAGCTTGACAACTACCTAAGTAGCAGACATGAAAAGAAAACTAATTATAATCAAAAGTTTCAAATAACACCATAAAAGAAACTGTAAATTAAAGATTACAATATGTAAGCACTTTGACATTCTGATTGTTTTTCATCTGATCAACTTCAAACACCAGGTCAATAGATTGATCAAATCCATGAGCAGTACAAAATTCCTTCCACCCACTTCCTATTTTGTTAGACTTCTTTGGATGATTTCTCAAGAGTAGTTTGCACTTCACTATTTTGCGCAGTCCATGAAGAAGAATGTTTTTAAATCTTTCTTGACGAAGATAATTGCCAAAATCAGCTGGCAAATCCTAACACATTGAATGTAATTAAAGAATTCAATAAAAATTAATAATCAGTTTAAGATATCGATTAAATTGTTTAAAAAAATTAGAAGACATAAATATAAATATAACTGAAATGAATCTCACTAGATGGCTAGCATGGCATTGGTTTGGATTCAGAAATATGCAAAAATGCAACTTCGATCCATTGAAAAGTGGTTCATTTGCTTGAAGTCTTTTAAGAAAATGTCCAATAGATAAAGGTTTGCATTTACTTGGAAAAACAGTGATGTGGAAGCAAGAATGACCAACATATCCAAAATAAATAGTGTGGTTATCGTGTAGTTCATAAAGTTCCCTTAAATCATTCCATCCTCCAATTAGCATTGGTTTCTGTAAATTCTTGTTATAAGTGACGACATGTCTATTGCCTTCTTCATCTGTTAAAGTCCATTGACGATCAAGATCGTGATCATACAGAATGGCGAATGCACAATCCACAAACCCAACCACCTCCAAAGATATAATTTTTTTGAACAACAACATGGATTAGTTGAAGAAAAAATGATAATATACTTTAAAATCCGTGACAAAATAAGAAGAGTAGAAGAATTTTTGTAAAACCAAAAATTTATACAAATATTTACCAAAGATGTACCTCATCCTGAAGGTGAATAATAGAGAACTGGTACCTACTCATTCTATTAATAACTTCTTCTTCAATGAAGTTGTTCTCCATTTGCTTGGACTTTCGGAATGGAAGTAAAAATAGAGTTGGAAAAATGGAGAATATGATGGAACTTATCTTGAAGTGTGGTTTTGATGGTAGAATGCAGATGAACATTTATAGAGCAAAAATCCCACATGAAAAGACGGGACGATTACAATTAGATTTCAAAACAGTAATGTAATTATTACTTTGGAAAACGGGCACACCATTAAAAGGACAATATAAAATTATAAAGATATTACGTTATAAAATATTTTTTAAATATAATAATATCATAATATAATATAATATATAATAAAATAAAGATATTTATTTATAATATTAAATATGGTGGATAGAATAAAGTAACAACAAAAATGTAATATATATATATATATATATATATATTATATTAGGAACAATCGAATAGAAATTGACGTAGTAAGTTAATATATAATAATTGGTTGTAAATTTATGAAATATTAAATTTTACTTGTATATATATATATATATATATATATATATATATAAATTAAAATGGAATTTATTTAATAAACTTGGTAACCATTACAAAGAAAAATGATTCAAATTTGTGTATGGCAGCCAATTTTGTTGTCATAACTTAAAATGTGTCAACATTTAATTAGTTTGCCAAATATATATTATTTATGAAAAGCAATGTAAATAAGAAATGACAATTTCTAAATTCGGTTATTTAAGAAAAAGATATCATGCATTTATGAAAACAAATATAACTAATAAATTGGAATTTCTAAATAAGTTTTTGATAAAAGTTATTTGATTATACTTTCAATAATTGATGGTAAAAAATAATATCAATTTTGATAAGTTTTGATGTAGCTGGCAGTCAAGTTTGTTGACAATACTTGAAAAATGTCAACAATATTTTACAAACCAGCGGATGAAAAAAATAAAATTATACAATTTGTAACAAATAAAAGCATAATATAGTTATCATCAAATTAAACATCAAAGTTATAGTTTAAAGGAAATTGAAGACAGAACCATGCGTAGACATATTACAGTCCCAAATTGTCAAACATAAAAGAAATTGTCTTTAAATATTAAAACTAAAATGATTTATTGTTTGATTGATTTTTCCTTCTTAATATTTCTTTTTAGCAGCTTCAGTGGAACAGTGTCTTCTTCGATAGATTCAAGTGATGCAGTCTTCTTTGCAGATTCTCTCTTAAGTGAACTATTACCATCCTCATTCGTAGCAATATCTTTGATTAAGTCAGAAGATTGGGATGCACACTCAATTGTTTCTTTGGTAAATCTGACTAATAAATCCTATAGTACAAGTTAAAAACAAATAACATTAATAAAATAATACGTCATTAACAAAAAATTGAAATTTATGAAATTTGTATACCTCTGCAATATCAACAGTAGACTCATTGACTACACGCTGTTTTTCCCTACTAAACTCACCATTGCCAGCATAAACATCCTTCAAGAAGGTTAAGAAAATTAAATGATTAAGAACTTAAATATATGTAAATTCTTGAATGTAAACTGTATATTTAAAGTTATATATTACCACAGATTTCATCGAAGAATCATTGAACTTCTGAATTATATCATCATCAAGACATACTTTCTTCACTGTGAAAGACTGTTCAAGTTTGAAAGTTTGATCGTTCCTACTTTCAACTTTAAACAGCAGACTTTTATCAACTAACTCATCAAACTCCTTAGGAAAATTTCCAGAACCATTCATCTACGATAACAAAATAATTTAATATCATATTAAAAGAGATATATCGCACTGTGCTTATTTATGTATATATATATATATATATATAAGTTGATATATTGAAGAGTATACCTTATCATGAGTCTCTAACATATCAGCACAAGTTTTTTTGAAAAGGGTGGTTGCATCCCTATCAAACAGAACAAATGTGGTGGAACCGGATGAGTCAATAACTCGAAGCTTAATCCTATATCTGTAAAATATATAACAGTATTAATTCACAAAAGTGTAAATTATAATCATATATGTAAATGGGCATTAAGTTTAATAAAGTTAAAGTTAACCTTGGAAAGACTTTTATAACATGCTTGTTACACTTCTCACAAAAGAACATCTTTGAATCTGGATAAACAGCTTTGTTGCAAACACAAGCCGTATACCACCAGTCATCCTCATCCAAGATATGGTTAATGGTTCCAAACAATATGTAAGTGGCAACCTTTGAATATATAAAAGATTAATGAAAACAGGTATTGAGAACAACAAAATTTCATGAAAGAATTTAGAAGTCATTCTAACCTCTTTACAATCTTTAAGACCTTGAATGGTCGTCCTAGGTGTAAGAGTTAAAAAGTCTTCTTCCACAGTATGTTTGGAAGTCTGAGAGAGCTGCGTTAATCCTTGAGAGGGAGATTCATTGTTCTCAAACATTCTGTGCAATAGAAATTAAAGTTACAAAAATGGATTAACTAAAAAATTATCAAGTATTTCAATAAATGAATAACAATTTTAACATTACCTTGATTTAAGTTCAGATGCCTCCTTGAAGTTAACATTGTACTTAATCCTAGTGCAGAACTTGCAATTTTGAAGTTGAACCTTATCTAAATTTAAAAAGATAGTGTATGTCAAAGTACCATGGAAAAAATTGTAATATAACAAAACTAAAAAGAAGTCACAGAAGTTTACCTTGAAAAGTTTTGAGTTTCGCAAATTATATACTTATAGCACAATTTTGTACTTGTCCACTTGAAAGAAATACATTCAGTTCATCCACATAAATACCAAACAAAGTACATTCTATTCGAAACCTAAACATTCAATAAATGTTATGTGAAATCATTATTTAAACAGAAATAAAAAGGTATGTAGTATAGCATAGAAATAAAATACCCATCAGGTTCTATTGCAATGACATTTAATTTTGTTGTCTTTCCATCAACTTGCAATTCTCTTTCAGTACCCACTCCGACCTGTAATCCCAATATATCTAAATAAAAAATAATAGAAGTCATAACATATAAGGTCAAAATAATTGTTGAGAACTAAAAAATATGAATGGTAGAAAAACAAAAAATATTAACTTACCAACTAAATAATCAATATCAAATCCAGTGGTTGTCAATAATGACAAAGGTGTGTATTGTGGTTTCAGATCAAGAACCAAGTTACCATCAAGCAAACTAACTTTGGTACCAAACTGGAAATTAATCTTATAAGGGTGGTGCGTAGTTCTGTATATTCCAGAATTGGGAGCAACACTGAAATTTTAAATGGCATAAACATGACCTTCAGAAATTTCAGTCTGAAATTTGTAAATTAGAGTACGTCTGATGGAAGCATGTATTTTAGAACCCTGAAATAGCTCAATATAATAAATATAAAGATGTTTAAGATACACATATTTTGTTCATAACAATGATGGTAAATAATTAGAAGAATAATAACCTCTTTGTCTTGAATAACCAACTCCATGGAAAAAGGACACCTCTGTTTAGTGAAATCTGGAACGAACCATGAACGTATCACCCTAACGATGATATTCCAGTTCTCCTTTTCTAGAGTAACTTGGCTTACATTTTGACTTTGCTTTTGAACTTCAGAGAGAGACGTGTTGATCTCAACACAAAGATATTGAAGAAATGAGAAGTAAAAAAGTGAGTATTAGATTGGTGACATATTTAAACTCACATAAAGAAGATAATAATTAATTCTAAAAGATTTAATTCAGAAAAATAAAATAAATAAAAATAAATAAAAGGTTCAAAGCAGCTATAGAGTAATATACATCTTTTTGGTCAAGGACAGTAAGAAAAAGATAACATGGATTTGGCAATTTTTGAAAAAGTAAAGGTTCATAGGTTATTGGATTATAAACTTTGAAATGGTTAAGGAAAGCAAGAAGTACAAAAGCATTAAGTAATCTGCAAACATGGAGTAATAGACATGAGATGTTAATAGAAAAAAAAAATTGACCTACATTTACAGAAATCATACTATCAATTTTTTGTGAAAACTGCGAAAAACAGTTATTGATGTCAGAAACCAGTAATCTGTTGCAATTGATTTTTTCACAAGTTTCATATAAAAGGAAAATAAAAGAAAAAAAGCATTTTGATGAAGATGAACCATGAACAACTTACTTTTAAATGATAACATTACCTCTTGGCGTGATGTATTGAGCAGTGAACCATTAATTGAATCACTAATATGGAAAAAATGAAGATCTGCAAAAAAGTATGGGTGTATAAACAAATAATTTTAAGAAAGAAGCAATGTGCGAAGATGTTTTTTCAGGATTTGTTAACAAATGGACAAACCCTACAACTGTACAAAAGAACATATGAACTGCTACGCTTCATGTATTACTATATTTGTTAACAAAAACAAATCAAGTACCTACCTTTGGTGGAAGATGGTTTGTATGAATCCAGACTTGGCAAAGAAAAGAGAAAAGTTATTTGGATGAATAATAATTAATTAAATTGTACAAAAAGAGAACAAAAAAGTGTACTACACAATATACTTGATTATAACAAAATAGATACAAATTAGATGACATACAATAGTGCGAGAAACTTCCTGGAGAAGACAAATGTGTTGGATGAATTAATTTAATAATATATAATATCAAATATTCAAAAAAACTATATTCGTATAAAAAAAAGGTAATCATATCAGGGATTGGTACGACAGAAAAAAATGTGGAAAGAATTAATAAAGGTACTCGAGCAGTGCAGAAGTCATATCGATCTACTTTTTTAAAATCATATTAAGTTTTAGTTGAAATTTTAAAAAATGAGATGTATCTGAAATAAATCCTGGTCATATCTTTTAAAATATAAAATTTATTTGAAAAAGGCTTAATGAATGATATGACATTTGGGGGTCTGACATGAATTAAATGGCAAAGATATTCGTATATGGAAGAAGATATGTAGCAGTTAAAATTATATCAGATTTAAAAAGTTGTATTTACCAAATATATATATATATATATATATATATATATATATATATATATATATATATAATATAATAAATGTCTATAATAATTCATACAAAATATTACAGTGGCCATACAAAATAAGTAATCCGTTAAAATAATAATTGTTCAGGGATGATTTCAGTGGCCATGATAAGAGTCATATATATTAAGCAGCACATTGAAATCGTTGTTTGCTTTTTCACCGTCAACCTCAAGAAGTATTATATCTCTTTCCTCTAGTCCATGTAGTTCACAAAACTTTTTCCATCCACTGCCAATCTTCACCGATCTAGCTCTAATTAACAACTTGCATTGCACTTCTGCTTTTGGACCGTAAAGCACAATTTCTGTGAAATTACTATTGCGAAAATACTTACATAGGTATGAATTCAAATCCTGCGGAAACAAAAAATATATATATTAAAGCGAAGATTAAAAAAAGACATAAATAATGGTATACAGATTACAAAGAAAAAGGTAAGAAAGGTCACCAGAGAGCTTGATTTGCAGTTGTATTTAGAAAGGCGGAACTCAAAGTGAATTAATTTTGACGTTGTGAGTGGAAGATTTGATCGAACATGACTTTGAAATTTTTGCAAAGTTGTTTCTAAACAGTGATCATAAAGGTGTATTTCAAAAACAGAATTTCCAGTATGCCTTAAGTAACATAGTCTCGGTGGTTTTAAATCATAGAATTTTCTTATATCACACCAGCCATCAGTAATCCTCGGATTATAAATATCCATGTTGAAGGTAACATGGTGCATATTACCCTTGTTATCAGAAATTGTCCAAACTGGACCCAGTTCACGTTCTAATGTAATGACAAACAATCGGTTGACGTCACCAAAATCCTTGACAAAAAAGAAAGTTCATCAAAAATATATTATTTAAATTCAACAGAGAATAATAATGGTGAATAATTTATAACTGATGAATTAAAAAAAATCTGTTCTTCGATGAACATAGTAAATAATCCACCCTTCCACTTGGTTGCAAGTATGGATTGATCACCCAATATGCATTGTTTCGTCGTCATCTAAGTAGATGGTATAAAATATTTAAAAAACATTGAAAAACAGAGAACATGATGATCTG
>Ga0214543_1012587_pt1 | contig 11161 bp, 10 predicted proteins | sample CNSS2metaG_FD_160094 | JGI IMG/M metagenome (GOLD analysis project Ga0214543, IMG submission 160094) | Root nodule microbial communities from cowpea collected in UCLA plant growth center, Los Angeles, California, USA - CNSS2 | ecosystem: Host-associated > Plants > Roots > Nodule | place: USA...
AATTAATAAATTAATAAATTAATAAATTAATAAATTAATAAATTATTAAATTATTAAATTATTAAATTATTAAATTATTAAATTATTAAATTAATAAATTAATAAATTAATAAATTAATAAATTAATAAAAAAATAAAAATAAAATAAAGATGACAAAGAAAAATAAAGGAAACAAAAAAAGATTTTTTGTTTTTTGGGCCCGGCAAAGATTACTCCTCTCTCCTACGTATCTCCATTCATAATGGAGAATCAGGGTCACGTAGTTCTTTGTGAAAAAGACTTTTTGAAAACAATTTGTTCGAAGATGTTGATATCAGTCTTTTTTAATATTTTTTTAGTAATCTTATAGAAAAGCGAAGGCATTAAGTACTAAGTCGACGCGAGCGGTCACACGAGCACTTATACATTTTAAAAGTTAAAAGGGTATTTAAATTATTTATTTGTTATTACTTCCTTAAAAAAAATTCCAAAATAAGACATTGATACCCAACAAAATGTGACTATTATATATCCACAATTTTGAAAACATTACGAAAATAAATAAATAAAAAATTAGGAAATAATGTTTAGGATTAAACATATTATTTTAATATGAAAAAGTTTTACAACCCTTAACATGAAAAAATATGGCACAACATATTTATACAATGTCAAAACATGATATCTCTAACTTATTCACGCAACAACGTTCACAACCCAAAGCAATCAACAAAACCTTAATTATAAAACTAATGAACCCCAAAAAGCATGACAATAATGTTTTTTTCCATATTAAAAAGAAATAGTGAAAACATCAAATTCAACCAAGATCAAAAACACATCTCGAGAAATACTGCATAACACAATAAAAATTAATTTTGCGAACCTGAACGGGAGGTCATACTTACAATAGTTGCGTTGGAACACTAAGAAGCACGTGCGGGTGGCGATCGAAGGTGAGTGGGTTTTTTATGTGAGAGGGTTAAAAGAGAATATGTGCTTAGGGTGAGAGAGGTCTCTAGAAATTTTTTGAGAGAGAAAAAATTAATCTTTTTCTTCTTTTTCTGATGGGTTTATATGCACAACATTATAAATCTAATGTAATCTCGTAATAAAGGTCTGCCTTAATTACAACGAGTTTTAAAAGGCAAGAACTGGTCTTAATATTATTACTAAAAGAGATATTGTTTTGAATTATATTACTATTTTCTCTATCTGAAAAAAAAAGTGTCATAAAATCAGAGCACAAAATCAAACGTGATTAGGATAGATTAATTATAATTACAAAAAAGATATTCTTGAGAAACATATTAATATTTTCCTCATTTGGAAAAGGAGGTGTCATAAAATAAAGAGCAGAAAATCATAGTAAATAATTCTAAATATTAGCACATATTCTATTTCTAATTATTAGACTAACTTCTTAATTTGGAGCAAAAATGACAGCATATAGTGGGGGTGTGAAAATTAAATGTTGGGCTGCCATTAGTTGCAGGAAAAACGGTGTGGGTATATAGAGTATTTTGGGCTAAAATAGAAACAAAGCCTCAAAAGAAAATACATACAAGATTAAAACAAGATTTTTTCTTTTTATTTATTTATTTATTATTATTATTATCCTGTTATTATTATTATTTAGACAAAGAAAAAAAACCAAAGAGAAAACTTATTTATTTTTTTATATTTTTTTATATTTTTTTAATTTTTTTATTTTTGACCCTTTTTTTTTAAAAAACAAATTATTATTATTTATTCTATTATTTATTTAACTGGACGAAATTTGGTGTTGACAGCTATCTAGATGTGAAAGTTCCTTTCTAAGGTTCTAGAGAAGAGAAGAATGGATTGATTCGAAACAAATAAGTGTAGACAACACATAAAAAGAGTAAAACCCAAGTCACACACAAAGAAAGAAGAAAGCATAAAATGGAAAGGAAAAGAATGATAAAAATCTGAGAAGCATGCCTCTACAAGGCTAGGCTAGAAGAAGCCATGGCAACCTTGAAGATGAGTGGATGTATGCCACCACTTGAATCAAGATTCAAGATAAGGCTTAAAAGAACTTCACTCCCTAAGGAGGAAGACTCTCACAATGGTTGATACACAAAGGTGTTTAATTTCTCCAAAATGTTTAACCCTTGTACAAGTGTTAGAGGTCCTCTTAAATAGAAGTGTCTAGGGGCCTCTTAGCAAAAACAAATAAGCTAAAAAGGATTACAATGCAAATAACAAAATCTAGAGTCTAGAAGGTAGGTCAACAAAGGAGCACATGGACACATTCTAGAAGCCTTCTTGGCCAAGGCAAGGTGGATGCTCCTTCTAGATGTTTCTAGACCTCTTGGTGGCCAAGGCATGTGGTCATCCTTTCTAGATGTTTCTAGAAAGCTTTGCTCCTTCTCTTTCCTCCACATGTGCTCTCCAAAAGCCATCTAAATGCGCCACTTGTCCTTCCTTGTCCCACCTCTTAATGAACCTACAAAACAAGGTAATTTTGAATTAGCATGTTGGATTTAGGTTAAGCTAATTCTTTGAGTCAACAAGTCAACCCAAAGTCAAGGTTAACAAGTGAACTTAAAAATAGTCAACCAAGCCAACTTATTGGAATTTTAAACTAAAGAAAATAAAAGCAAAGGAAGGAATCAAGGAACTCCCTTTCTTCTAAGCATGTGCCATGGGCCATCATCCTTGGTAGGGATCAATCCTTTATCATTCTCCCCTTGTTGGATAGAATTTGACCTCAAATTCTTGAAGTCTTTGTTGATGGAGCTTGACTTGAGTTGATGAGAACTTCCTTCATCTTTACTGATTCCATCCCTAGTCTTAGAGATGCCCTCTTTCTTTTTAATGCCATTCTCCCTTTCTTGCTTGTGTTTTTGTTCATCTTTCTTTGTTTGGGAAGAGAATGAAGAGTGGTGTTGCACCTTTTGCTTTGAAAAACTATTTTTGTAGGCAAGTAACTCCTTGGTGAAAGCTTGCCCTTTTTCTTTTTCATCTTTTATTTTATTTTTGTCCTCATTTTCTTGTGGAGGTGGGAGAGGTAGGATTGTGAACTTCTTTCCTAGGGAGGAGAAAACATAGATGTTTGCATGGCCATCATAAACAACTTTTCTATCAAATTGCCATGGCCTACCTAGCAAAATATGGTTGGCTTCCATAGGCACAATGTCACATAATACCTCATCCTTAAAATTGCCAATTGAAAAGTTAATGAGGACTTGTTTAGTTTCTTTTATTTCTTCTTCCTTAAGCCATGATAGCTTGTAGGGTTTGGCACGAGGAATGGTTTTCATAAGTTATCCACTACCCTTAGGTTAGCCATATTTACATAACTTCCACAATCTATGATGAAGGGACATATCTTGTCATTGATAAGGCACCCTCCATGAGAAGAATCAAGTTCATCTTTGAAAATTGAAATTAGTTCATCTTTGAAATTCTGACCTAATTTAGTCTCTCAACCTTAGAACTACTTGGATTTAGTCTTTTTAACCAATTTTTTTTAAGTTTATTTACTGTTTTAAACTAATTTCGTGATATCATTTGAGTTGTTTACAGAGTTTGATGTAACGTCCCATTTAAATATTAAGCGAAATTAAAGGAAACGTCACACAAGGATGGTACTGTAGCATAGTCCTGGGGTCCTTAACGCAACCCCTACAACCTGGGCACACCACGATTTCAACGGAAACCAGATACAAGTCTAACAAAGGAGAATAGAGTAGTAAAGCATAAGGCAATACATGGGTCATAGCCCTAAAGAACCATGATGGAAATAAAATAAACTCCAGCCCAGATGGCTAAGCAGGGGAATCGCCATTTCCTTGCGGACCACGAGAACCTCGCCCATCTGCTCCCATCAATACAATACAACCATACAACAAAACGGGTAAGCTAGAGCCGACAATATATTCATCATACAATCAAATATATTTTCACCATCCCGTGTCCATACAACAACGAAGCATGTTATGACTTTTCAATCAATACACTACAACTCAACTCGACTCATCCGGATACGTATAACCTGGTCGGATTCAGCGGATGCTTGCACCTGTGGTGGATACCTCTGCTCACCCCCGAGCTGCTCACCCTCGAGCTGTGTGTTACAAGTGTTACAATGAATCAATTTTCCCTCACCACAAGGTTAGCCCTTAATGAATTTCAGGCCTCCTACTACTCTCACCACAAGAGTCAGTCCGCTCTAGGTGAGAGTAACTGATTCCTTAGAGTGTCAGGATGCAACCTTACCTTGAATCCTTACCTAGTTATTCAGACGGGGCACCACCATGGACACCCACTAACAGGGGCCATGGAATTACATCCCGACCATTGAAGCGCAACCCTGAAAGTCTCACCTAGAGACCCCAAGGAATTATGCACTGACACAGACCAACATACATAAACAGCCAAGAATTTATACATACGTTGCACATAAGATTTCAAACCAAAGCCCATAACAAATCCCCATTTCTCATATGTTGAATCATTACCAACTCGTTATTCCCAATCATGAGTAAAGTGTTTCTCCTCATACTAACCATACCAAAGGTTTACCAACCACCAAGATTCATTGTTGCTCATGCCAAGTTTGTGACCACACGCACATACATATGTATCCAACTTCTCATATACAATTTATGTAGAAATCATGCCAAGCTCACAATTCCCCCACATATAATCTCTTCCCAACATGCATACTCATTCCCCCCCCATGCCATCATATAATAGTACAATAGAACACAGTTCAACCACCAAAAGACAAGAAAAACCCCAAACTGAACGCATTCTCACTCAATCTGTCGCCTAGGCTGAGGAGCCTCGCCCAGGCGAGAGTCTCTCGCTTAGGCGAGTTCTCTCCGCCTAGGCGAGAGTTGCGAAACTGGAACAGGGGCCTCCGCACGTTCTCGCTTAGGCGAGACTCGCCTCGCCTGGGCGAGACGCTCGCTTGCTCGAAATTGAGCGAGTCGCCTAGGCGGCCATTTGCGCGAGAAGGCCTGGGCGAGCCTCTGCTCACCTCGCCTAGGCGAGACAGGCTCGCCTGGGCGAGTTTAACAGTCGCTGCCACTCCCATGCCTGTAACAGTCATATTTTGCATATACCAACAACAACACCAACCACCTCAAGCATTCTCAACAACATACAAGTTCAAGAATCATAAAAATGTACCGCAAAACAGTTTACAAACACATTAACAGAGAGGTTCTAGCTTCCCGTACCTGGACTGAAAACACAGCGGAACCCTAACGGAGAGAGAGCGGCTGCGGCTCTAAGCACCAAGGTAGCAAAAATATGAAAAGTGTGGAATTAGGTCAGACTCGGGTGGCTTTATCTTTTGGGCCAGCCGTAAGGCCCAATAGCTCAAGGGCAGCTCTTAAAGCTTTAGGGCAGGAAATCTGGGCCTTACATTTGACACATTTTTTCGCTTTAACGTTAACTAAGAAACTATCATTAAACGAATTTGAAATGTCAAATAACTTTAACAAAATTTAATTAAAAGAACTAAATTCACAAATTGGGTCAAAGTTTTAAAGGGAGACTAATTCCAATTTTCGCTGAAAGTTAAGGCACCAAATTCATATTTAACGTTAAATAATATATAATAATTGTGTTAATGAAAATAAAATATTTAAATTTAAAAAATTAATGATTAATAATTTTACATATTATTAAATATTTTATTTCAGCACATAAAAGTAAATAAGTTTTTTAAATTTAACAATAAATTAGAAAAGAAACTTTTATAATTATAATAATTAAATAAATATAATTGTGATATTTCATAATAAAAAAATAAACTTAAACTATATTCAATAGACTAAACATATATCTTGTGAAATTATTTTTTCATATTTATATTTTATAATCCTTTCACTTAAGCATGAAAATTATTTCGATACATTAATTATGACAAATTAAAATAATTTGAAATGTGTATTCCATCAAAGGTTTTAAAACATTAACAAAATGACATTCTTGATACCTAAAAAAAAGCAGCTTAAATATTAATTTGGTCTATATTTTTGTTAACTTTGTTCAATATCATCCTAATTTTTCAACGAAATTTCTATTTCGTCAATTTTCATCAATTTAGTCTTTTTTTAACATCATTTAAATAGTTCATAACATAGTAAAAAAAGTATATTACATGCCATTTTGTAATTTTTTTTGTTATTTTTAAATTTTAAAAAAAATGTTTATATGTTAAGTCAGCATCGTATCACGTGGTAGTATTAATGTCAATATTAGTGTCATGTGTTAGTGTTAGTGCCAAATGTCAACGTCTTATATTCAATTCAATCCTTATATTTGTTTTTTTGTTTCAATTCAGTTCTTGTTTTTTTTTTTTTTTAAAATAGAGCAATTTTAAACCAACTCCAACCCTATTTGTTAAACGTAGCAAAAATTAAACATAAAGCTAATAATTAAATTCTAATAATATAGTTAGTGTTGATTTAAAGATAATTTCATAAATATTTAAGAAATGTGTGAATTTTAATAAAAATATCAATATAATATGTATATAAAAATTAAGTTTGATATCAATTTGGAAAAGGACAAGTTTGATATTCAAGAATGTGAATTATCATAAGATAATTCTTTGAACGTCATAGTTTAATTAATTCTTTGTTTTGAATACTCAAATCAATATACCAATTTATCATGATTAAAACATTCAGCAAAACATCAAAGCACGTTATAATTTGTTCTAGTGTTTAGGTCGTCTAACACCTTATATTACCCAAAGACTGAGGGGTTGTCTAATGCTTAACCTTGATGGTAACCACGGTTGGACTCATCTAACACACTGACTTGTCTACTTCTTAGACTGGTCTAATGTTAAGACTTAACTTTTGTATTCGCTAGACTTGCTACTTTCTCTAACATATATGATATATGAATATTAATAATTAAGCATTTAAGCAAATAATACATACCATATATTTTGATCTTCAAACCATATTGATCAATTACTCAATCTCATTATATCTATTAGATGTTCTCTCTTGGTCGTCTATGTTGCTTCATCTTTAACTACAACTTTACTCGTCTAGTAGAGTGATTTTTTTTGTTATCATTGAAACCTTATTGGTTAATGAGGTTTGTCTACTTTAATAAAAGTTTCAATTAATCAATACTGATTATAAGTATTATCGTTGTCACTTATGACTTACAGAAGTACATAAAGACACTTTTGGATATCCATTAACATCCCTATGAGATTAAGCACAAGTACACAATGTCATTCCTTATTAAGTACAAAAAAAGTAGGTTGTAATTGCACATCAAATTTTGATTTGAGATAATACACAAAGTAACCCTTTAGGATAAAATACACAAACACTAATACATTTTGAAATAATAACATGATTTAGGAAGATTCATATAGGTTGTCTAAATTTTAATAATAATGGAGTTTTAATTATATTTTGAAGAGGTTTATGACCTCCACATATTATAATACATCTAATACTATATATAATCGAGAACTAAAAAATGTCAAGTTTCCTAATAAAATATTATTTCTGAACTACCTCAATTCAATTTTTTGCTCTGAAACAGGTTAAAAGGAGTACGTGTCACTCTCTCATAATTTTGAAGTTTCAAAAAGTGAATAAAAAACACTCATTTTCAAGTGTTAAACTCTCTTACTCTTTTCTCTCATTCTCTCTTCTTACTCTTTTCTCTCACTCTCTCTTCTTACTCTCTTCTCTCACCCTATCTTCTTACTCTCTTTTCTCACCCTCTGTGAACTTCAACCCATTGTCCACCACACCCACTCCGTGAACCAGAACACTAACCATCATGGTCGCACAAGCCATGACTATGTCGAATCTTTTCTTCTTTTGTAAGATCTGAAAGGTTTTGATATGTTTCTATACCAATGAATGTATGATGAATGTATATTTTCTGCAGATAAATCAAATATTTGAAGAACACAATAAATGTTGAATCTTTCAACCTTTCACTCTTTGATGACGACATTAAAGGTACTAAATTTTGAGAATGTGCCGGATCTTTTCTTCTTCTGTAAGATCTGAATGTTTTAATGTTTTTTTATACTAATGAATGTATATTTTATGCGAGATGAATCAAATATTTGAAGAACACAATAAGGTTGAATCTTTCAACCTTTCACTCTTTGACAACAACATTAAAGGTATGGAATTTTGAGACTATGCCAAATCTTTTCTTCTTCTATAAGATCTAAATGTTTTTTATATTTTTTATATTGATGAATGTATATTTTCTGTGAGATGAATCAAATATTTGAATAACACAATAAAGGTTGAATCTTTCAACCTTTCACTCTTTGACAACAACATTCAAGGTACGAAATTTTGAGACTGTGCCAGATCTTTTGTTCTTATGTAAGATCTGAATGATTTTTATGTTTTTTTATACAAATGAATGTATATTTTCTACGACGTGGATCAAATATTGGAAGAACACAATAAAGGTTCAATCTTTGTACCTTTCACTCTTTGAAGATGACAATAAAGCTACAAAATTTTTAGACTGTGTTAGATCTTTTGTTCTTCTGTAAGATTTGAATGGTTTTTGAATTTTTATTAACTGATGAAATTTTTTTTTTATTAGAGATGGATGAAAAATTTTAAGAAGACAATGAAGGTTGAATCTTTAAAGCTTTCACTCTTTCATGACCACATTAAAGGTACGAAAGTTGTTGAATCTGGGTGATCTTTTCTTCTTCCTTAAAATCTGAATGTTTTTTCATGTTTGTTTGTCTCTGATGAATAATTTTTTTCCTAGAGATGGATGAAAAATTTGAAGAACACAATAAAGGTTGAATCTTTGAAGCTTTCACTCTTTTACGACGACATTAAAGGTATGAAAGTTTTTGAATTTGGCAGATCTTTTCTTCTTCTCCAAAATATGAATGCCTTTTGATGATTTTTTTTCTAATGAATAACTTTTTTTCTCAAACATGGATGAAAAATTTAAAGAACACAATAAATGTTTAAGCTTTCTGATGAGTTCAAATTTTTGCCCTCATTTAATGTGTAAATTTGGGGATTTAATGGAACTTTTGTGCTTAAAGATTGATTTAATTAGGATTTGTGATTATTGGATTTATTGAGTACGTAAGCTAAAAATGACGTAAAAAATGATTTTAGTTGCATAAAATATTATTGGATATTTTAACGTTTGTTAATGCAGCTGAAGTTTAATTTGGGTCATTAAAAGTTTGGATTTGAAATATTCAAAGTTACAAAATAAGTCCAAAATCAGGAAATTTTGGAAAAGAATAAATCAGGAGTTAAATACACCCCCAAATTTTATTTACACACTCATCTTGCAAGTGGACCACAAAAACCTGTTCTGCACCCCCGGTTTTTACTGAGTTGCACCCCTCCTACCATTTAAACCCATCTCAACTAGATTATGCCATGTGGCAATCCTCACCTTCTAAATCTGTCCAACCACATGATGACACGTGTCATAATCCTCCACTCACCAAATTGACCAATCAGAGCTTGCCACGTCACCATCTCACACATGAAACCCTAATCCTAATTTTCTCCTCTCCTTCCATCACCATGGCAGCTGTGGCAGCCGCCACCGCGAGTTCCTCCGATCACCGCAGCACCAGCTTCATCCCGGAGCCGCGCCACCATCACAGATCTGCACCTCATCAGCTCCACCATTGTCGGCAGCCACCACCTCTCCATCTTCTCTACGCGCAGCCACCGCACCATCATAGCAGCCATTGATTACACCATTGCAGCCAGATCTGCACCGTGCCGAGAGCCAGAACCAGAAACGCGCACCAGCAACGTCATCACCTTCACGTCGTTCCCGAGAACACAGATCTGCACCACCATCGCGAGTTTGTCCCTGCACCGCGAGCCAGAACAGATTTGCACAGCCATTGCAGCATCCCCAAGCACCTTGCAGCACCACGAAACCACAACGGAGCAACAACAAAACGCGATCCGGATCCATGCACAACTTGTAGCAGTCGTGCCCACCATCATCAATGCCAGCAACAACCTTCTGCACCATCGCACCTTCGCCAGAGAAGAAAAGGCAACCACCACCACGAGCCAGCGCCGACAGTCGAGGAGCAGCCATCATTGCATCTCCAATCTGCAGAAACCCTAATTCTGGAGAGAAAAAGTGCACTGCCACATGTCAGCTTTTCATTGCATAGTCAAACTGGTCAACAGGTCAACTGGTCAAACTCTAGTCAGACTCTGGTAAAAAAAACGGTCAAATAAAAGGGGCAGAATTGGAAATTTGACAAAAATTAAGTTGCTAATTAATTAAGTAAATATAAAATATTTTAGCAATCGATAGATAAAGTCCAAGTCCAATTGAAGCCAATATAAAGAGGCCTAAGGGAGCAGAAGAAGGGGACCTACTTAGTAACTCTCTGGTTTTGGCAGATACCGTCATCCACCACATCTATCATTCTTCCTTTCATTTTATTTTCTTTCCTTCATCATATTATCAGAAATTCCATCAAAGCCATGGAGGGCTAAGTTTTTAGGGTTGATTCCACTGTAATTTCTTAACTGGATTCTGAGGTTAGATAAATTTATGTATTTGTTATTTTGATTATTTTTGTGATTTTTGTTATATCTATATCCTTTGCTTCTTAATTGAATAGAAAATAATGATTTTAAATCTACACGCATGCTAATCATATGAGTAAAAGGGTTTTTAAATTCAATTGAGACTTTACTTTGATTTTATTTAGAAACTTTCATTTGATTAAATAAATTTTTGCCAATAATTGAGACTGTACTTTGATTAGAGGTAATTACTTTAACTAAAATTAGTCAAGATTTTACTTTGATTAATTAAGTTTTCTATTTGGTGAGGAAACAAAGGAATAGACATGATTAGACATAGTAAAATGTAATTGAGACTGTACTTTGGTTAAAAGTGAGAACGCCAACAAATTAATTGAGACTTTACATTGATTGATTTGTAAATCAACAATAATAATTAATTTAACAATAATCTCTAGATAACTGATGAAGAATCCTATTTTGAAAAAGCAGTGGAATTGACCTATTTTCTAGTATTGTGTTTACAATCTTTTATTTGTGTGACATTTATTCTTTGCATATCAAAACCCCATATTTTTATAGTTTCTAGTTTTAATTGCATTTAGGATAGATTTTTATAAAACTCAAATATTTGAAATCAATT
>Ga0214543_1012589_pt1 | contig 11157 bp, 4 predicted proteins | sample CNSS2metaG_FD_160094 | JGI IMG/M metagenome (GOLD analysis project Ga0214543, IMG submission 160094) | Root nodule microbial communities from cowpea collected in UCLA plant growth center, Los Angeles, California, USA - CNSS2 | ecosystem: Host-associated > Plants > Roots > Nodule | place: USA...
GTCCTCGCCACTGTTTGCACCTGCAGAACGCGTACACACATACCAAACAGATATTCCAGCCAGTACGGTCACTCATGGCAGCACACAAACTCAATAAATCAATGAACTACAATGATACAAGTCAAATCACACCATACAAAGAAGTTATAGCTTCCCTTACCTGGAAGGGAAATAAGAGACTTCGGCAGCCAAGCGTGCGAACACAGCAGCTCAAGGACGAATAGAGGAGTTGAAAGGATACTGAAACAGAAGCACGAGACGGATTACCTGGAAGCCCTAACAGAAAGAAATGAAAAGGAACAATGGAGACGAGAATGGCTAGCACAGTACTTACATGGAGTAGAGAACAGCTTCGAGCTAGCTTGAAGATGGCAAAAACCTAACCCTAGCAGAGCTTTTCGCGAGAGGGAGAAAAGGTTGACGGCTGGATCTGTGAGAATGAAAGGGTGAAAGCGTTAGGGCAACCACGGACCAGCTTTATCCCTTGGGCCAGCTCTTTGGCCCATCAGATTTTGGGGCAACTCTTTTTAGTAAGGGTTATAAAATAATAGGGTCTTACAACTTTTACACGTACGCTTCCACTCTCATTGTCTTTCATTTTTTTCTTCAGCAAATTCTTAACCTTGTAAATGAAATTGTAGCTTTTTACGTTCTTAATTTATGTTAGAAAATTATTCTAGGGTTTTAAAATTCATAATTCTTACATATTAATACACATAAATTATAATAGATACTAATCTTAATTATTGAAATATTCAATATCAATGTATGTTTCGATTTATGTTCTTCGATTTTTTTTTCTCAATCTATCTCTTTGTTTATCTTTCTCCTTTCATACTTGTATGATTACTTATTGGAAAAGAACATTATGACAAGAAACAAAATCCTAATTTCTTTTATAAACCAACATCCATCAAGTTGATTTTTTTGTTTTATTTTTATTTTACTTTATTATAACTTCCCATAATAACTAATAGGTCTCTATGAGTTATTAAATCACATATTAATTATCATAATTTATAATAGATATATTAATACACATAAATTATTATAGATATTAATCTTAATTCATGAAAGATTCAATATCAATGTGTTTTTCGATTTATGTTCTTAAACTTCCTTTTTTTTTTCTTAATCTATCTCTCTGTCTTTCTTTACCTTCTTATACTTTGATGACGACTTATTGGGAAAGAACTTTATGACAAGAAACAAAATCCTAATTCCTTTTATAAATCAACATCCATCAAGTTAGTTTTTTTATTTTATTTTATTATAACTTTTCATAATAACTAATAGGTCTTTATGTGTTATTAAATAACATATGAATCATCACAATTTTTTCAAATGAGTCACATAATATAAATAATTCGTCAATTAATTCTAATATTCTCTCACTCAACTTATATCATGTTGTAACATTCTATGATTTAATACATAAATAAACATAATGCACATTAAAGAACCTTACATAAATTAGTTCTATCATTATTCATAACTAAATAAATAACATGAGTCATGGTGGTTGCACATTATTCGGTCGATGGGTTCCTTTCCAAAGAAGAAGAAGAAGAAGAAGAAGAAGAAGAATATGGTGATGACGACGATGATGACCACCACGAAAAAGAAGAACACAGAAAAAATGAAAGAGGGAGGAGGAAGAAAATGAACAATGTGCGTTACCGACAAATTTTTTTGAAATTACCGACAAATTTGTTGATTGGTAATTACCGACGAATTTTTCGATCGATAATTACCGACGAACTTTTCAGTCGATAATTACCAATAAATTTTTCCATGAGTAATTATCGGCAGAATTTACCGATCAATTTTTCCATCGGTAATTATCGATGGAACATGATTTTCGTCGATAAAATATTACTGACAGATTTTTTATCGATGATAATTCGTTGGTAATTCTGATTTAGCGACAGATTTTGACCATTATCGATGAATTTTTATCATTACCGATAGATTTTGACTGTCGATAATATTAATTTTTCTTGTAGTGATGGTAAAGGATATTACAAATAGGTTTCACACTTCCACTTTTAGACAATGTCTTTAAAACATTTGAAAGCACACAAGGTCTTTTTTTTCTTTCTTTTGTATCTCTCTTGTTGTTTTCTTTTTTTTTTTTTTTTTTCTTTTGGTTTTTGTTTCTCTCTTTTTTTTTTTTTTTTTTTTTTTTCTCTTCTTTTGCATCTTCTTGTTGTTTTCCTTGTATTCTTCACTAAAGTATCGTTTTATAGCTTCATAGGATATGACCATTGTATCTCTTGAAACAATAATATTTGATCTTATAGAAAATGTATTTGAGTTTTCAATATGGTATGTAATCTTTAGATTATTCTTTCTTGAAAAATCTTTTATTTATATAATACATTTACTTGAAGTTCTTTTGATCCTTTTCTTTCATCTTAAGATTAGAAAATGTTTGATTTGAATTGATATTATTTTCCAACATTCAATATTGTATTTCCTAGAAATTGTATTCGAGTCTTCAATATGGTATATAATCTTTAAACTATTATTTCTCGAAAATATTTTACGTATATAATACTTTCACTTGAAGTTCTTTTGATCTCTTTCTTTCATCTTAAGATAAAAGAATGTTTGTTTTGAATTGGTATTCTTTTCCAACGTGCAATAATGTATTTTCTTAAAGAAGTGGACACAATCTCATAAAATCACTTATTTTCTTTAACCATTTAAGAAGAATGTTGAAAGAAATAATGCAATTTAAAATCAAACGTTATAACCCATTTTTATATCCATAGATAAAATGATTGTTGATAATTAATCATGTAATTTCTACTTGATTATCTTTGATGTCAAATTTACTAAATCTTTGGTATTATTTTCTTTGAATATTGAAGGAAACGTTATATGCATATTTATCCTTAAAAGGTCAGAAATATCATGTAAAATAATTTGTTTCCATAAAAGATGTCAAAAGATTCAATTCAAATATGATTAAGATTGATTTTGTGTTGGCCTAATATTTATAAAAACACAATCAACTATTTAATTTTATATAACAACCAATCATCAAACTATAAGAATTAGATGATAGGTGATGGACGTGGTCCTTTAATTGTCTAGTCCTTTGATAATACTTGATAAACATAAGCTTATTGCCTCCAGATCCTTCATCTACATAGCTAATCATGTTAGATGAATAATAACATATACTTTCATCCCTTTATAGTGTTTCTTATCATAAAAAACTTCTTAAAGCTTTCGTTTAGTTGGGTGTTTTGTATTGTCTGATATTCAGAATGTAGCTCTCGTCTAGCCCTCTAAGATTAAAAATCAAATACTACTCGTATTGGTGAAGTCTTAATCTCAACAAAGGATGGAGGCACATGCTTAAGAATACCAAGCATGTTTATGAAGGAAGTTCCCTAATCCTTCATCCCTTTTATTGTTTTTTATTTTGTTTGAATTTCCTTATGGTGACTTGTTGACTTAACCTTGGTTGACTTGTTCACCTTTGACTATAGTTGACTAGTTGACTTGACCTAAGTTAACATGTTAATCATTGTTTATATGTTTTATAGGTTTAACTAAGGTTAAGTATGGTGGATGATGTGGTGCATGCAAGGTGGAAAGTAGAGGTGACTTGGCACCTAGGTGGAGGAAAGAGGAAATAATAAGGTAAAAAGCATAAAGCAAGGTACATTTGTACCACTTGGTCTCCTGTCTTTAGCACCTTTTTGGCCTTTTTGGAGACATATGAGACACATTTTTCAGTCTCCTTTAGAGCTTGGACGAAATTCCCTTTGTATACACCATAGTTAGCTCCTTTTGTCTTATTTTATATCCTAATTTTAACCTAGTTTCTAAAAGCTAGGGTTAGGTATTTGTAGACATAGCCTTGTACAACTTTTGTTATTGCTTAGAGACCCTTAAACTCTTCTATATAAGGGATGCTCTTATACTTGTAGATAGAGCTGTCAGAATGGGTTGGAACCCGCGAGCCAACCCGACTCACCACGGGTTCGGGCCGGGTTGGGTTGAATTTTTTTTACAAATTTAAATACGGGTTGATTTTTGACCCGGCTCATTTAGAACCCGGCTCATCCGGGTTGAACCCGTGGTGAGCCGGGTTGGCTCACCAACCCGCAGATAAAAGGGTCACACAAGTGTTTTTATTTTATATTTTATTAAGTTGGACTTTACATTTGGGTCATGTTAAGTTATTTTTTTATCTAACACATAAATAATATGTATTTTTTTTTGTGGTTTGTATTTGATTTGTATTAAAGTTTATTTAAATTTTAATTAGAATTACAATTTAGTTTTGACTGAAAAAAAAATAAAAAAATAATATTTTTTTAATTAAGTGAACCCTTTGAGCCAATCCGTTTAACCCGCCAACCCGTGACGGGCCGGGCCGGGTTCAAATTTTTTTGGCTTGCTAAAAAGTGAGCCAGGTTGGGTTGGCTTACTAAATCATCAACCCGTGGTGGGTCGAGCCGGGTCGGGTCGGATTATCCGTTTTGACAGCTCTACTTGTAGAGGGGTTGATCAATTGAAATTTATTACACATATTTTCTTCAAACTTTGTTATCTTAATGTCCAATGGGAATCTTCACTAGGTTCTCTTAAATAGCTCATCACCATATTCAAAAATCTAAAGTGGACCAACTCAATCCCTCCTAGTTCCTTTAATGCAGCAAGGAATTTGTTTTTGGCACAATGGCAACTTCATTTAGTGTAACAACTTTGTTCATTAGATAGCAACTAGTGCAACAACCACATTCATTTATCCAAATTTGGGACATAAGCGCAAAATTGGAGTTGAATGTAGCTGGAACCATCACGCAATTATAGTTTTTCACTGCAGTGCAAAATAATAGCGGTGGCAGTAGTCCACAAAGTTGACCCATAAGTTGGCCTATATAAAAGGCTCGTGAGTGTGCACTCACGTATTTTGTACAGATCATTTTCCTAGAGCATTAATTGGCGCAACAATTTTTTTATTTATTTTGGTTCGAGGGTGGCAACAACCTTTTTAGTTAAGCGGTGTGCATAATGGTTGCTTTCCTTTACATAATCCACTGGTTGGAATCCTTAGGGTGGTATTGTTGTAGTCAAGGAAAGCATCACTACAATACATAGCTTCTTTTTTATAGCAATCAATTGAAGAGGTGCCAAGTGGTGCAAGTGACAACCACCAACTAACTATCTAAACACATATTCCTAACTCAATCCTGGATGCATGATAAAATGCCTTGAGCTGCATTTTGCAAGTGCTTTGGTCCATCAAAATTCTAGTGCCACGTGCAGTGTTGTGGTCAGGGCTACCACTTTGCAACAGTTGTCCAATTTGACCAAATTGGAAGAATGGTTGGTTTCCTCCAAGTTGGTAGTGGTGTGCAACAATAAGTTTATTCAGACCATTTAAGGTGATTGGCCTTCACGCGCTTTGATGAATTAGACCTAACCCTAGGCCCAATCAAAGGCTAAACACTATGCTTCTCTAATGGGCCTAAGATCTTGAGGACCACAACGGGCTTAAAGGACTTCAAATGCTTATCTCATGGGCCAAAGAGGACATCAAGCTTCCTAAAAGTCCATTAATATAGTTTTCAATTGGGTTGATTGTGTAGGCCAAGCTTTCAAAATAAATTTCTAGAAGTAGCTTTGGATCATAATTCACTTAGCTTTTGCAATTGGATCCATTAGACCCAATTACAAAAGTCTAGGACGAATTGTATCCAGGTTTAGCCATGCTTTGCATAGTAAACACATGTGGTCAATAAGGGAGGAGTGATCAAGCCAAATGGCATTCTAGGAATTGAGAGTATTTTTCACCTTCTTAAGGGCCATATGGCACTCTAGGAATGATGCATATTTTTCCACCTTCTTGAGTGGTCACATGGCACTCCAGAAATGAAGAGCATTTTTCACCTTCTTGACTAGTCACATGTCCTTCTCCTATTGGAGAGGACTTTTGGCTTGGTCTCCAAGCTAGCCAAGTTAGAGTTTTTAGGGTTTTGCATCTCTAACTCAAGAGACACCTTAGGCATAAATAAATGTCTCCCCCTTATAAATTTACTCTTAAATGTGTAATGTTATGATGTTGTACTTATAGAAAATCAATTTGGAAACACATTACAAACGTGTCTACCACACAAGCAACATAATGATAAAAAGGAAATCAAAAAAAAAAAAAACTACCAAAAGGTAATGAATAGGAGTGATCATGAAAAATTACACGCAAAAAAATAATGTGGTCTAATTGCAGTGTTAACAAACTTCAATCTACTTCAAACACAAAGTTCAATATTAAAATAAAGATTATAACTTAGTGAACTCTTGCTCAATGATAAGTGTCCAATATCAGTTAATTTTGAGATGAATTTGACACTTATATTGCTTTGATTATATTAAATTTCCATTACATTCACCCCTAATTTAGTTTGTTTTACAATTTCCAACACTAGAGGAAAGTTAGAGTGGTAAAACAATGAAACTTGATGAATTTTAAGTAATCTGGGACAAAATTATGACTGATGTGGGTGGGTGGAAAAATTAACGTTGAGCCACAAAAGCAAACCCCTTGAAAGAGGAAACCTCAAGCACTAAATTGAGGCCAAGCCATGAAGACTCCTTCTTAAACAAATTATCTCAGGAGCTGAAGCACCAAAGCATGAAACAGGACCACAAAAGCAAACCCAATTAGGAAGGAAACCTTTGTAGTTAAAGCCACGAGTCCACTACTAAACACTACCCTTGACATTTTATAAAAACAGAGTTGTACCCCTACTTTAGAGAGCCTTTGTAGGAGTTATTTTAGACATTTTTTAGACAACTTTTTAGACAATTTCTTTGTACTTATCATATACCTTTAGAGAGGAAAAAAAGGCATGTCTATCAACTACATTTCAAAGTTTGTATCCATTATGAGAAGTTAAGTCACTCTTGTCTTGAAGCTAGGATGTCACCCTTTGGAACTCTTTTGTATTGTACTATTATATTTATCAAAGTACACTTTAATTATATGTTTGTGAATTAGTTTATGCTTATTATTGGATGGAATGATTACTCATATTATTTCACTATCTTAGGATTGAGTGGATTGGTTCCAAGTTGCGGTCCAACTAATTGTCCTCCTACTTTTAGATGCTAAGAATATATCTAAGGCTCTTGTTGGTTATAGAGTCCTGATCTTAATGCAAATGATAAATTCAAGCAGTAACCGAGGAATCATACCGAAATTACATTTAAAGAGAACTCTCAGGACATGAATAATTACATCTTTGTAAATAATGATGGGATTAGTACAAGAGAGGGACAAAGTGATGAAATCTAGCTTCAAAACGTCTTTATCATATTAAAACCAATTGTTTACTCAAAATTGTTTTTAACACATTTTGTTTCTTTGGAGCACAACACTCAACAAATATTTTTGTTAGAAAGTTGAGAAATAATTTCATCCTAATACTTTTTACTTTTCTTTTTCTCAACAATTCAAAAATACCAAACAAATATAAATTTTCAAAATTAAAAATATCAAGATTTTCAAAGAAATAATTCCTTATAGAACTTTGTAGCTCCTAATTTTTCATTCTAAATGGAAATATGTAGGAGTAAGGTCAAACCCCCATTTCTCTGGATTAAATGAACCAGGTAAGGGTCTCTCACTTACTAAGGGCTTTGCATTCTTTGTGCTAAATTTGTGGCTTCATAGGGTTCACTCGAGCATTCGTACTTATGAGGTCATTAGCCAATGTAAAATTTTGATAAAATTGAATGAAAGCAATGAATTTCGAGCATCCATGAGCAAGTTCAGATTGCATCCTCATTCAAATAAGGGTTTGATGCTTGAAAATGGAGGAAAGGTTCCATTGTTAGAGCATGCGTGTTCATCTTTTAAAGTAAAAATGTTTTCCTGTAATAGAGGAACTTTTAGGTTCTAGTTTTTATCTTCTCCCATTATTTGTAGTGAATTTAGCTATTGTGCAATTTTAGATAAGCTTTTTATATATTCAATATAGTCACTACCAATATGATAAGAAGGTTCTCTAGACATGACTACTTTTTCTTTCAAAAAAATTTCTAAAGAGAATAAGATAGTAAGTTTCTCAAGTTGACTCCCAGAAAAGAGAGTTGAGTCACTAGGATTGCTTAAGTACCAAGTCTTTCCTAGCCAGAGATTACCTCAATAAAATAAGGTTCTAATTAGGATATGGAAGAACACCAAAGGCTACCCCAAGACACCTAATTATGTCGAATACAAATTGTTTAAAAGCTTTAAAGAAAACAAAAAAAGTAATAAATCGCTCTTAGTTTTTCTCTCTTGTATTTCCTTCTTTCATTCCTTGCTCGTCTCCTAAAGTGTTTGAACTTTCTAGCACCTTCACCTTTAGAGTCACCAAAGATGAGTCTCCTTCAAATCTGGATTTTCCACTTCCTAAGATGCTACCTTAGGAAAGTTAGTGCACTTCCAAATGGGAAACAACACCAATGATGATAATCAAACCAAGAGGTCAAAGAAATAAAGCAACAAAAGCTCAATTAGAAATGTTAAACTTAAGGAGAGTAAAGTCGAGACATATCTGTCTAAAGTTAAAGATTTTCAATTGTTAGGTAATGGGATCTCCATGATCCCATCCACAAATGGATGTCTTCAAATTTAGAAGACGATCTCCTTCGCATTATGTTTCTTAAACTTGGTCAACTCTTTCTGCAACTCCAACAACAAATCCATGTCGTTCCAACTATTACCTAACACATCTATCAACAGTTTCCTACCGTTATTCATTTTGTTTCTAAAAGACACTATTTGTTCTTTTAATATATACCTCAGCCCCACTGTGGATGCCAAATGTTCTTGCAATACCAAAATACGTTTACTACTAATCTTCATAAGAAACAATCTAGATTCTTGTTCATCTTTGTCATAAGTCCGAGATGTATCCTCCTATTTGTTGATGAAGGATGAGATTTATCCTCCTATGAGCTCTCCAATGTCTGAACGGTCGGGATGCTTGCAAAGACATTTCGATGCTCAAGTTACATTTATGGGTAAGGTTGTAAGACTCAAGGAATTTAAATAATTAATTAAATAATTATTTAATAAATGTGGGTGATGGAATTCTTTATGACATTAATTATTAGTCTTTATGGCGTGGAAAAGTATTAGTTCAAATGGTTGATAGTACTTGATTATGTTGAGAGGACTTGGGTTCGAGTCCTATGTATGCCAAATTGTGTGTTAATTTAATTGCTTGTTGTTTTAGTAATATATTTTCATCTACGTGCGTGATATTAAATTCCTAAAGGTGTAGGAATTATCACGAAACATGCATTGGTTGTATTAGTTATGCATTGACTTTGTAATTGAGTGATTATGTGTTCAAACTTGCTAAGAGTGAAGTAAGCTTTCGTTTTGCCAAAATTTCTTTTGGCGTGAATGTGAAAGGGCAGAGAAACCATACCTGCAGGAAGGGGCAGCCAAGGGAGCTGGGAAAAACAACCCATAATGATCATTGAATAGCCATTAAGCAATTTTTTAATTAATTTCGTTTTGGTGGAGTAAAGGGTGTTTAAGGGGGTAGTAACTTAAAGAGAGAAGGGAATTAGAGGAGAGTGGAGGTCTGCATTTTCGTATGGGTCTTGGGCAGAGATTTTCCAAAGGATTAGAGCTACTTTGCAGAGAGGGTTAAGAGTTATTGGTTGGGAGGTCAACGGAGAGAATTGGAAATCAAGCAAGAAGTGCGAATTTTCATTGGAGCAAGGATTTCCATGTAAGGGGAGTTGATCTCACATGTGTTTGGTTCGTATATGAATTATTGTGCTTTACCATGATTAAATGCATGAAAACATGTATCTTCCACGTTGTTTTTCTGCGTTTCTAGGTTTCTGCCTAGAAACCGCTTGGCGATCATGAGTGTGCCGCCAAACGACGCGTCATTTCTGCCCAGTTTTCTGGGTTTTGCTATGAACCGCCTAACGGCGATGAACAACCGCCAGGTGACACGATGTTGTTTTTGGTTGTTTTTGTTAGTTTTGAAATGGTTGAAAAGCCAAGAAGGGGGGGTTGAATTGGCTAGTTTAAAAATTTAGGCTATCTTTGGTAGGTTGGGTCCATCATGGTTATGCCTTTCTAGATCCTTTTGGGATCCATTTCATAATCCCTTTAGGAACACCATATTTTCTAGCATGACAATTCTTAATAACATGACCTTTTTGCATACAGTAGTTGCATGAAATGAATGGCATGTCACTTGGCATACTTTTTGAAAAGAAACTAGAGAACTTCTTGACTTTCTTTTGAAAAGAAGGATTGAAACCAAGTCCAGCTTTGCCAAACACACAGTTTTGAGAACCAAGAACAACCTCTAAGTTTGATTCCCTTCTTGTGAACCTTGCACAGGTCTTTATAAGCTATTTCACTTCATTTTTCAAAACTGTGCAGTTTTCACAGGATTTTTCAGCCAGTTGATTTCTGAAACAGTTGGTTGAATTATTGTAAATCATTTTTAAATGCTCAAAATCAGTTTTTAAATCAGTTGTTTCTTTTTCCAGTTGGCTAACTTTGTTTTCCAACCAGTTGTTTAAGCCTTTCAATCGGTTGTTTAATGCAAAAATCTTGTTTGCTTCATTATGCAACTTTTCAAAATCATGCAACAATTGATTATAGTCATTATGTCTAGAGAACTTACTTGGCTTGAGGAGAATGACTCATAACCAGCCATGAGACACAAGTTGGCTTCTTCACTCTCATCTTGTGAGGAGCTACTTGTTGTTGAATCATCATTGTCCTCCCATGCAATGTATGCAGGTTTCTCCTTTGGCTTTTTCTCCTTTTTCCTATCAACACTCTTCTTCTTTTCTTTGTTAGCATTTGGACATTCAATTTTGATATGTCTTTGTTTTCCATAGTTATAACATGTAAAATTAGAAGAGTTTGATTCATTGTGTTTGGAAGTATACCTCTTGGGATTACCTTTGATACCTTTCCTTTTGAGATACTTACCAAACCTCTTGACAAGGAGATTCAAGTTCTCACTTTCACTTGAATCAGCCACCTCATCCTCAATTTCCTCATTTTTCTTGGTGCTAGTCTTCAAGGCTATGTTCTTGACCTTTTTCTCACTTGACTCAAGCTCATTAAGCCTTTGCATCTCAATCTCATGCTCCCTA
>Ga0214543_1012590_pt1 | contig 11156 bp, 5 predicted proteins | sample CNSS2metaG_FD_160094 | JGI IMG/M metagenome (GOLD analysis project Ga0214543, IMG submission 160094) | Root nodule microbial communities from cowpea collected in UCLA plant growth center, Los Angeles, California, USA - CNSS2 | ecosystem: Host-associated > Plants > Roots > Nodule | place: USA...
CTATTTTATATATATATATATATATATATATATATATATATATATATATATATTTATATATATATATATATATATATATAACATAAAAAATTTGAGTAAGTTAGGTCAACAAAAATATTAAATGTAGCATTTAGTTTATGAATACTAAACGTAACATATAATTTATAAATAGTAGTCGAAGATAAGAAATTATATATTTTAATAACAAAACAATGGAATTTTAGTAATTAATGATTATCTATTGATTTGATATAGAATTAATTATATTACTCATATGATTAATTATTTTTTGTAAAATTTAAATATTTGTATTAACTATCTGATTTAGATGCATGACTTACATTTTGTATCTAGATATAAGACTTTTTATATGAGTAATAATACACATAGTAAAATTGTTCTTCATTATCTTTTTTTTTATTTGTTTTTTTCTCTCTATTATCTATTATTAACTTGTTATCAGCATGATGCTCCAATCAACTGGGTTAGTTGGATCGTTTTTTTCTCTAAGGACAGTGTTCTGCTTGTCTCAATCCAACCTCTTCCTAATTCTTTCTACATTTACAATTTTATCTTATATTTTTATTTGTTGTGATAAATTTTTTTTGACTTTATCAATTTTCATCTCTATCTTATTATTATTATTATTATTATTATTATTATTATTATTATTATTATTATTATTATTATTATTATTATGTTTGATTTGATGATGATTATTATTACTATTTTATGTCCTAGTTTTAAACATGTCAAATCATGCAAAATTTGAATTTTTGACCTTTGATATTATAATTCAATATTAAATATTGAAATACATGTAGATGTAATGGATCTTGGTAATATTATTAAAGAAAGAAATAATTAAAACATCTCAGTAACTAATTTGCTTCTACAACAACAATACCGTGAAAAGATATTTCACTTTCATTCCTTGTGTGATTGAACAAAACAATGAAATTTTTAACGAAATTTTTTAAATATAATTAATTTTTATATTTGTTTTTTAAATATATATATATATATATATATATATATATAATTATAATATTATATTAATAAATTCACATTCATGTTTTGTGATTAAACATAAGTAAATTAAATATTTATCACGTTTTTTTTTGTTTAAAAATATTTTATAAAACCTATTTTCAAATAGAAATGTCTTTTTTTAAAGTAATAATAATTATTACATTGTTTCAAATAAAGTCTTGTTATGAACTTTTACATCCTATAAGTTTATTAACTATTTGTCATTATATTAAAATTTAAATAATTATTTTACATTTTTAAATATAATATATATTTACCTATTATTGTTCATATAAACTCTAGTTTGTTTTCGTTTAATAACTTGGGTGTGTTCTCTCGTTCAAACTACATTTTTTTAATTCCTTTTTAAATTCAACTTTGAAAAGTTAAAATTTTCAGGAATGGTTTGAATATCTTCCAATCGTTTTTACCATATAGATATAATTAATTAGCATTCATGGATATTTTTTGAGAGACTCTAATATTGAAATTACATTTATACATTACAACAATTTCGTATTATGGTTTTTAATTGCTTACCTTTTTTATGTATATACATTTCAAAGTTTTTGAATGCCTTTTATTTTTAAAGAATGGTACTGATAAGTTAATTAATTTGATTTTCGTCAATGAGAACAATATAAATGATTTAATATTTTACATGCATATATTTGTTTAATTCTTTTTTCATAATAAATATAGTTTACTTATGTTTGTGGAAATATAATTTTTATCATGACTTTGGTGTGGTCCTCATGTTTTGTATTATTTTATTTTTTATTTTTGATAAAATTTTATGTGATGACAAAAATATTCATAGTCTTTGGAGTGTTAGCATAATTTAGATGTGAAAATTTACTTTGATGTCTAAGATCTTATTTGAAAAATAAAATTGACAACAAGTTGAAAATATTAATATATAATAATAATATTTTTTGACATATTTTTATTATAAAATATTTAACAATTTTATTGAAACAAAAATAAGAAAAATGAACCGCACCAAACTATAGACCATTGATTTCATTTATTTTAAATTGAAATTGAATTGAATACACGTAATTTTTGTTTTTGATTGGACTAAAAAGTCAAACTAAACTGAAAACGTGGTGTCGATTAATATAAAATATTACGATAATAGTAATTAATATAATACTTAACTTTTAAACTTTTCTTACAACGTACTTAATTTTAACTTTTCTCTTTTTCTTTTAATTTTTAAATATATTATTAATATAAAGAAAAACACATTTATATGTTATATATAAACTTTAATGAAATTACTCTAAATAAATTGCATTTTGTGACTACATGTTTTTCCATTAATAGAAAAGATAGTTTTAAAATTATAAATGTTAAAATTCTTAGATATATTTAAGGAATATAAATTTTAATTTTAATTATTTTATCGTTTATTTATTTTTTTGAGTTTATGAAATTATATGTTTTTGTTTTTCTAATTGGATTTTCTTAGTTAGAAAGTCATTATATTTCTAATTGTAATAAGTTAATTTTTTTATTTTAATTTTTTTTTATATTATCTCGTTTTAATTCTATTTATTAGTATTTAAAAAAAATTAAAAAGTTCAATTAGCTGAGAAATTTAATTTTTCAACTGATTCAACTTTTTATTAGTGTTTTTATTAGAATTTTGAAAGTTTTTGTGACATCTCATCTTTTACTTAATTATCTCAAAGTTGTTGTTATTGTTTAAGAAACAAATATCTAATAAGTAGGACGAATTGAACTCAATTGTTAAGTCTATTTTGATTTGTTTTCTCTAACAATAATGTGAAGTACTAAATTGTTAAGACTGAATGATGAGACTTAAAACGTTATGTTCTTTTGTTTTGTTTAAGTGTGGATAATATATATATATATATATATATATATATATATATATATATATATATATATATATAATTTGATTAATTAATGAATCTATTGGTTTGGAATGAAAAAAAGAAGTTTCAATTGGTGTTTAATCCATGTTATAATGATACAAATTGATTTAACTACAATTTGTGATTTTATTTGAAATTTTTGATGTTTTTTTACTTATGTAAATGTCCTTTGAGCATATATAATTTATGTATCTAATAATTTAGAGGTGTCAAAATGAGCCAGTCCAGCCTGTTTTGACCCGATCCTTTTTGACCCATTATAAATGGTCGGATTGGACTGGTTTGTAAATGGAAAATGGGTTCGTTAGCAACTCGGCCCGTGGACCAGTTTTGACTTTTTTTTTTTTTAAATTGAATGTCCAAAAATCTTTGTCTTTTTTTTTTATCAAATCATTTTTTTCATCAATTATTTGTGTTAACAATGTTGATTTTAATTAATGTAATGACGAAATCTGAGATGTTTTACCGCAAAAACAAAAAAAAAAACTTGAAAATAGTTCTACCCAATATTTAATGTAGGAAAAATATTACAATCATTTAATAAATATGTAAAACTTAAGAAGATTCATACTTACAAAAACAAAAAGTAAAACAAAACAAAACTTTTATTATGATTGTTGGTTAGTGTAGATAAAATACTAAAAAATTTATACTTGAATTGAATGTTGTAGTTGTGTACATATATAGCTCCAAATGAAATGTGTTCCTAAATTTAATTAGCGTAAATGAATATCGATGATATTTTTTGCACTTTAACAGAGAGTGTTTTTTCTCATTTTGAATCACATGTTGCATGTGAACCTTTTTTTTTAACTTAGAAGGCCCGCGGGTTGGCCCGCAGATTGACGAACTAAACGGGCCAAATTGGTACGAGTTGACGGGTTCTATTTTCTAACCTGACCCGCTTTTTTTTTGCGGATCAACGGGTCGGCCCGTCGGACCTGGCCAGTTTTGACAACCCTTTAATAATGATAGAGTCTTCTACTCAAATTGAAGCTTAAATGAAGGAGATGTTGAAATAACAATTTTTTCTACAAGGTTTTCATTGCTTAAACATTAATTTAGACATTAAAACTTTTAAGTGAAAAAAATTATTGTTAATTTTCTTCCCATAAGTGGAATATCACTTAAATGCTAATCATAATTAGTCTATAATTTAATAATAGAGACTAATTTAGCATAAGTATCCGGTTAAAACATTCATAAATAAGATTAAAGACTAATTTTGTTTCTAATTCATAAACTAATAATTATAATTTTTTTCATAATAAAAATTATATTAAATATCAATAATTTTTAGTTTATAGAATAATATCTAACTTTATCAATGATTAATTATTTTTCTTTTTGAAATTGATTGCTATTTAACAATATTTTCTTGTAATGAAATTTTATGTTATTTTTGTATCATTTATATTTATTTGATTATATAATATAAATATACACATGTACATGTAATTGTATGATTTTATTAAACTTTAAAACTACAATTTTTTTATGATGTGCATTTTATACATTATATAAACACTATTAAAAAAACATATATTTTCTACTTTTTGAAATTTTTGTTATAAAAAATAATTTTCAAGAAATTGCTACTAATATATTTTCAAAATATTCTGTACTAAATATTTTACATACAAAAATTTATAAGAAATACTTGCGAAATTTATAATGTTATAGAAAATAATTATTCTTAAAATAATTATTTGTGAATTAAAACTCATAAAAAATGATAAAATAATCGTTTCTTGCAAACTTTTATAATAAATTTGTAAGAAAAATCTTATGAAAATAAAAAATTATAATGGTGATATATATTAAATATAATAAATATATTATATTTAATAAATATTGGAATAAATAATACTAAAATATTCATTTAATGAACATTGAAATTAACAATAGCAAATACTCATTTAATAAATATTATGATGAATAATATTAAAGATTTATTTAATAATTATTGAAATCAATAATACAATAATATAGTTAATGAATGTATGCTAAAATGTTCGCTACTAGTGTAAAAACTCATATTTTATGTCAATTTTGTTTTGAATTCTTTTTTATAGGAAATATTTATAAATTTTTTTGTAAAATATTTTGTATAAAACACTTTTCACAACAAATTTTGTATAAAATACTTACGAATTTTATAATTTTGTAGGAAATAATTAACCACAAAAGAATTTCTTGCCAATTAAAATTCTTAGAAAAAATAGAAGGAAAATGTCTTTTTTTGTAAATTTTTTTAATAAATTTGCAAGAAAATTCTAATATAATATGAGAATTTTTAGTAGTAATTTTTTTTTTCATACTAAAAGGTTTAACAATTGTCTTCATGTAATAAATCATTTCTATTTGTGTCTTAACAAATTTGGTTGCTTGCATTATTTGATTTTGAAAATTAACGGGTGTTGGCAATTATTTATTTATTTATTTAACATGTTTTAGATTCTTATACAATATATCGCTTATTATTGTTGTTTTTGGTAAAAAAAAACTTTTTATGGTTTTTATTTTTAATACATTTACTAAAATTCGAACGTTCTAATTCTAACACATCACGTTCGTCTATGGAATTTAATGATATTCTTTTCTAGTAACTTCTTTACGAAAAAAATATAAATATGGCTCACGAAATGCCAACCTTCGTATAAGATTCTTATTAATTTCAAAATACAAGTAAGAAATACTAATAAAGAATTATATTTAATAGATTTTTCTTTACCATTAATATTGTTAGTGATTTTTGGTCCCTAGTTCTTTTCATTTTAGTAAAGACTTTTAATAAGAAATATCTAGAACATAAAAACCATTACAAAATTAGCTGTCACTAAACACAAATAAGTATTATTAAATTTAACATATTATTATCATTTAAACTATAATTAATTCGAAGTAATGTATTAAAACTATAGACAAATCAAAATGTGATGTACTTTTCAAACTTTAGCTAAAATACTAAAGGAAAACAAACAAACAAAAATTGTACAGAAAGCAAAATTTGTAAGAACTTGTTATATAAAAAAGGAAAACATGTGAAAACCGAAATTGTTAAACTTAAACGGAAATAAACCTATTATATTAAAACCAATCCAATCCATTATTTTAATTGTAGTACTAAAAAGAAAAATCATTATTTTTTTAAAATATAATTAAATATAATTAAATTTGATTAGACCCAATTATTATAAGACAATTTACGTTTCCATCTCTTCTGAAAATATATCATTTTTCATCTGTATAACACATTTTTTAAGGTGACAATGAAAATAGATAAGTATTATGAAAGTCATAAATATATTCATCTCATGGAAATGGTCATAAGAGTTACAAAATTCAAATCATTTTTAAAAAAAATAAAATCCACATTTTTTGTTTATTAAAAATAATTTTAAAGTGGTAATGCTTAGCAATTAATATTTTCATTAATACTAGCAAAGTTAACTTTATTTTGTTATAAATTTGATAAGTTCACAATGAAAGTAGATAAGTATTGAAAAGTGGTAAAGAAATGATAAGTATTAATTAAGTCTTTGAAATGATAATGATTATAGATTATGATGATAATCTAATCCGAAATTACCATTTATTCACATATCAAACACCAAAAATGAGTGTCTATAAAACATGAGTGTTATGATTTGGTGTTTATCAACTTTGCTTTGCCCCTTATATTTTGATATGTCATATTTTTCAATTTTCATTGAATGGGGCAAAAGCAAAACGTTGATGAAACTCACACCAGTTGCTTTGATTTCCTTTCGTTTCCGTCTCTACCAAAAGTGTTTACTTTGAAAGAGAAATTGAAACATTATTTTTCTTCTGTATTTGGTGAATCTCCCAAGTCCTCCACCAACCATACTCAGGTTCTGTTTCTTCTTTTCATTCTCTTTTTCTTCTAAATACAAGCATAAATGAAGGTCCTCCTGCTATGGTTTTACTAATCTGCATTTCTTCTCTGTGTTTTTTTTTTTGGTGATTTATATCTCCAAAGTTCGAGTCTTTAGTTGGTGTCTCCATAATTGAAAAAAAAAGGAGTGGGTGTTATGTGGATGCCTGTATATTGGTTTTGTGTTCGTAGATCAGTAAATAGAGGTGTCAAGAGAGGAGTTTAGAGAAAGCGATGTAAGATGAGTTATGCGGATTAAAAAATAAAATTGAGAAAGGTTAAATATTTTGATTAATTGGTTGTTTAGGCGTGTCTCACATAATTCACAATTTCTGGATTAACGATTGTGTGGAATAGGTTGATCCGCATAATTAACATTCAACAATATTGATAAAAATGAACGTAACTCACTTAACCTACATATTAAACGAGTTTAAGCTAAATTGAAGGTGATATAACTCGTAACTCATCACTAATAATTCTTTATTATTATTATTTTTCATAAGTTTTTTTTATTGTAATTATTTATTACTTTTAATTAGGTAGATTAATAATTTGATTTTTTGTTTAAAAAAAAAAGAACGTTGTTCAATAATATTTGAATAGTTTAGAAGTTTAATATATTTGTTTGCCAAATTATGTAGGTTGGCACTTTAATGTTTCACTGGTATCTTTATAATAATGTTATATGAAATAGATGAACACTTTGATTGTATTTTTATTGAGTCAATTCACTCTATTTATATTGTGTTAAATATAAAATATAAATTAAAATAACAAAATATTATTAAGTGAGTCAATCTACCTAACTTATCAACTTGTGATCAGTCAAATTAGGTTACAAAATTTTTAACTTATTTTTAGTTGAACTTGTGACAAGCCAATATGTGTAAACTTAGTTAACTCATTTTCACAACCCTAACCTTTTTTACCTTAACAACTTTAAATGTATTCATAATCTCTTACTTGCCATATAAATTGTAATTCTTATAATTTGGATTGAAAATTTTATGGTTAACACAAATTAAATACATTAAATTTGGTTTTTTTTTTAATTAAGATTATTTCATTTTTTTAAATATTTTATTTGAATAAGTTAATTTAAATTCAGTTAATTTAAATTTTTCTATATGAATATTTCAATTATCATTAAATATGTTTTTTAATATCAAATACTATTTAATAATTTAAAAATATCATGAAATGATATTATTTAATCAAAATTAATTTTAAGTGAAAGTTTCTTAGAAGGTCTTATTTGAAGTCAACAAAAAATCTTATCTTTAATATTGGTCAAATTGATTGGAGTTATTTTTTAGGTGACTTTGTTTATTGACATCGGTTGAAAGCTCATTCCATCTGACATTCATAATATTCAAATTGACTCAAATCTTTTTCAAAAGATAAGAGAAAAGTAATGATTGATCTTGGTCTAAAAAATAACCTTCATGATATCGATAAAAAAAATAATCATTGATCAAATTTAACTTGAAAAAATCTTTCCCAACGACTGAAACAAACCATGACAACTTCATGATATTTTGACTTCAATCAAGAAAAAACCAATAATATTTAAATTGAGGTTGACCCAATATCATCCTAACCTCGATCAAACTTAGGAAAAACAAATATAAATATGCGATTATATATATATATATATATATATATATATATATATATATATATATATATATATTTCAAATTCTCGCTTAAATTTGAAATTTATATAATTTTAATTCTTTTTACAAATTCCAAAAATCTTAATTTTTTTATCCAAAATAATATATTTTGTTACCCAACATTTAAAATTATATACTAAAACGAACTATCCTATAAAAGGTTATCAAAAATACACAACGTTTAATCTAATCATTAGAAAGAAAGATGAAAAGAAAGACGGCTGGATTTTAATTTTAATTCAACTTCACAAAATCAACTTTTAAAATGAAATTTGTATTTTATTTATATATTATGAAATTATTTAATTTTAGTTAATGTAAAACTTCAAACCGTGACAGATAATAATAACATAAAAAGAATATATGATTCCATCTCTTTTTTGAAATTTAGATTTTTTTTCATACTTTTTCTGTATTGTTCCACTGTCTTCAAACTGTATCGATAAATTACAACATTATTTAACATTTGACAAAAGGTTTTTGTCTGTGTAGGCCGGGTCCTATTCTAAAAAGGGTACATCTTTGTGTTCATATTGGTCAAAAAAATTTGCTTCGGTTGGCTTGAATGGATCCAAGAAAAGAAATCAAAATCCAATTTCAATTGGAAGTAACTGTGAAAATTTGGACAAGAATGGTGATATCTTGGACAAGTATGGTGATTCTAGTCCCATGAGTAAGAGCAAGGATTTACTGAATGATAAAAGTGATGACAAAGATGAACAGCATTCTCCAACAACTCCCAATAAGCCTCTTCCCAATTTCACTGATCATTCTACTTTCATTTCTCCTGAGTTGAATGATTTTTTTGAGTCCTGCCTCCCTAATATAACAAAAGGATGTCAAAGGGTCCTACTTTACAGGTAATTTTGTGCTTTCTGCCTTTTACTTTCTGCATCTGTGTTGAAATACAAAGTTAAATATATTTTTAGTCTTAAATCTTAACGTGAATTTATAATTTGTTATTGTCTGAAACTTTGGTACAATTTGGTTCTTAAATTTTTAAAATAAGTGAATATAATCATTTTTACTCAATTGTGTTAAAACGTGTTAAGCGACTTTTTAGGTTGGTCTTTAAGTTATTTACACTATTTAACATATTTTAATTCAAATGTCAGTCTGAAAGATCGATCAACACCTAAAAAAAGTTAACATTATCAAGTTAAAATGATTATATTTATTCATTTTTAAAGTCGAAAACGAAAACATATCAAAGTTACAAAAAGAGACAAATTTCAATTTTGTATCGAGTTTAGGAACTAAAAAAATATTTAACTTTTGAAATATGGATTCAACATGACTTGTTTGAACAATGGACAGTTCCATGAAACATGGCATATCACTTCGTACACTTCTTCGCAACAGTGCCAAACTGTCTGGTCCTGGTTTGCTGGTATGTGAACCTTTTATGAGTTAAATACATGTCTTCTGTCATGATGTTCAGTGGAGATTCACTAACTGCAGATTAATGTATTTGTTCTGTTTTGCCAAAACATTTAGATTGTTGGAGATACACAAGGGGCTGTGTTTGGTGGACTCGTATTTTGCCCCTTGAAACCTACTTTCAAGAGGAGATATCAAGTATGAAAACCTTTTCTTTTTCTTTAGTTAATGCTATTATCCTTTCACATCTTTTGAAATTTGATTTTGTTCTGTTTTCTGTCGTAATAGGGGACAAACCAAACTTTTGTATTTACAACTGTATATGGTCAACCAAGGCTTTTTCGACCTACCGGTATGTTGGGTTATATTTTTGCATATGCATAATATCATTGTTGGTTGTAGTTCTAGATATATAGATATATATGACATTAGTCTTATACATATAAAACATTTGACACCACTTTAATCTCAAAATCTTAAGACAATGATGTTATGAGTCTTTATTCTTATATAATGTTTAATTTTGTTTATTCTATCCAATATGAGACTTTTGACTTACACTTTAACTATTCCAAATACGATATGGGTACTTATTGATTAATGTTTAAATTAGCGTTAACTATGTTTTAACATATTGCGTGTCAAAATTTATATCATATTTTACTTCAAAATTTCTCTAATTTGACATGTGGCATATTCTAGATTTTGACGCAATTTAAAAGACAATTGATTTATTTCACTCACCTGATTAATCATTTTCAGTTTAGACTATTATTCCTGAATTGAAACATGTATATTATCAGTTTTGCAGGGTATAGGTATCTCAGTCTTTTATTTTAAGCATGAAAAAAGTTGTTTCATTCTGTCCAAGTTCCTTTGAATTATTGAGATTCTGATTTTGTATGTTCCTTGTAGGTGTGAACAGGTACTATTACTTATGTTTGAATGATTTGGTTGCACTTGGTGGTGGTGGAAGTTCTGCTTTATGCTTAGATGAAGATTTGTAAGTACTTCACTCACTTCACTCACTGCTGTTACTTAACTGTTGTTAAACCAAATTATTGATTTTTTAAGTAGCACTAAACTAATTGAATTTCTGTTCTTTATTGAATCCTTGTGGTTGGAAAGGTTAACTGGAACCAGTGCACCGTGTGATACATTTGGAAACATGTGTTTGGCTCACACCTCAGAATTTGAATTGAAGAATGTTGAGGTGATGCTTACTACAGAAGTTAATTTGTAGCTTAAATATATATATATATA
>Ga0214543_1012592_pt1 | contig 11155 bp, 11 predicted proteins | sample CNSS2metaG_FD_160094 | JGI IMG/M metagenome (GOLD analysis project Ga0214543, IMG submission 160094) | Root nodule microbial communities from cowpea collected in UCLA plant growth center, Los Angeles, California, USA - CNSS2 | ecosystem: Host-associated > Plants > Roots > Nodule | place: USA...
AACTCCAACCAAAAAGTCAAACACGACCTAAAAAAACATTCAAATTGTTATAGGTTCCAAAATACACCACATAATGGACAACATTAATAAGTATATATATATATATATATATATATATATATATATCAACTGGTCCACATTAGTCATTTTCTTGTTTCATTCACTTTTTAGCTTTCGTCTTAGAAAGTTCTGCACTTGGTATATTATTCAGGTGCTCGCAACCAACCTCCAAGTCCAACAATAACTCCTTTGTAGTGGTAACACAAATAACAATGTAAGGATCATGAGCTATCGAACCACTTAAAGTCAACTACAATACAAGATTTTTGTTATTGATATTAATTTTGTGAGTTATAAAAGATTTGATTGTTGTCGCAACCGGAATCGCGACGGGGCGGCGAACCAAAAAAAGAAAACAGGTTTAAAAAGAGATTTGGAGTCGCCACCATAGTTATTATGAAAAACTATGGAAAACCATAAAAATAAAACAAGTCTGCGAAAAACCAGATTTTGGGTCCGGGTGTCGGTTACGCGTAGAGAAGGTGTTAGCACCCTACCGCGCCCGCCCGAGGGTGGTACCTTTAATTAAAAATGCAAAGTTGATATGGTTTTCAAAATATTAATTTTCCCCAAAAATAATAAGACAAAAATGCTAAAAGAAACAAAATATTTTTTTAATTTTTTTTGGGCCTGATAAGGATTGACCTTGGTCCTACGTATTCTCATTCAAAATGAGAAATCAGGGTTACGTAGTTCTTTAAAAGATATGAGAAACAATTGAGAAAATAATTTGATTTTTTGGAGGTGAACCTGACAAGGACTAGCCTTGCTCCTACGTATCTCACGGTGGAGAATCAAGGATTACGTAGTTCTTAAAAAGACTTTGTTTGAAAAAGTTTATATTTTTATATTTTTTTGAAATTTTATATATTTTTTGTATTTTTTGAATTACTTGAAAATACTTGTCACATGACGCGAGAGGTCGGACAGACACTAAAAGAGAAAGAAAACATTTTTTGGTATTTTTGAAAATGAGTGTCACACGGTGCGGACGACCGGACAGACACAATAAAGTGAAAGAGAACATTTTTATTATTTTTATTTTTTCTATTTTTTTACAATTTTTGGTAATTTTCAAATATTTTTGTTTTTTATGAAAGTGCATGAGTAATTAGGGAGAGGTACATGAAGTAAGTGAGGTGTGTTTATTAAAAGTGGTGGTACGATGAGTAAAATATAAAACAAGCCCAAAATAAGAGTAAAAAGTGTATGTAAGGGGTGTGAGATTAGTAATTGTGGAGGTGCGCGAGAAAGTGAATAATGCAGCGAAGCCCAACAAGCAACAAAACGAGGCGGGAGTGCAGGGTCGTAAAAATGGAGGCGCACGAAGAATAGCCATCCCAAGCCATAGCAAAGTCGTGGATGTGTAGAAACTTAATATTGGGGGTGTACGAGAAAAGCCACACAGACCCAATTTTTCCTCTACCCTAATAACCCTAATTAGCTAAACCTCTCATCACTTCACAAACGGTAGCCCCTTCTCTGATGCCTCAAGCCAACGAGCCACCAAGACAGGTGCCGCTGCCACAAGTCCCACGGTCGGCGAAACATGCCGCCGTCGACGCCAGCCACCACCGAAAGCATCGCCAATGAGAACCCAACTTCCCGAATCATCCCCTTCTCGTTTTTTCCCTGCGCGCGAGCCAAGGGTCACTCCTCCTTCCCGAAGACGCCACTGTTCTCCGTTTCTGATTTGTGCTCGGTGGGATGAATGGATTTGGGGAAGATGACGCATGAGTATTTGACACTGGAAAGGGGGTTCCGGTTCTCTGTTTTTTATCTTGGTTTCTATGCAGGTGGATTCGAACATTGAGGAAGAAAATATTGTTGTTATATGAAGGTATGAATCTGGAGGTGAAAGCTAAGACAGATTTGGGCTCATTCGTGTGCGAGAATGTGGACGAGATAGTGGTGAAAATAGGTCCTAGGAATGTTCACAACTTTGGCTATTTGGGTGGATATGGAAAATGGTGAGGATGGGTGAATAGAGGTTCTCTGGCTTTGGTTGTTTTGTGTAGATTGGAGGAATGGGGAATGAGGAATGTAAAACGTGTTGTGGTCAGATGGATGTAAATATGCTCTTGTGTATGTATTCTGGTTGCAGGTTGAAGTGATTCGATTCTGATCATTTTCTTTTATTCAGATGCAAGGCACAAGTATATATAAATGGAGGTGACAATAACTTTCATGGAATCCAGAATTAACAACCAACACTCGTTCAAGCGCATAACTAGTCACATACGTTTCAAATCACAATTACCCAAGATTCAAGTAGCGAACTTACCTTTTGGTGCTATTTCCTCTCCTGCTCGGAACTCCTTTTCTTGTGACACTCCCCGTCCCCTCCCTTTTGCCTTTTCTTTTATCTTCGTGCTCCTTTGCGTGCTCTTTTGCTCCCTGTTGTTCTCTCCTTGTTCTGTATTTTGTTCCTAAATTGTGTATCTCCTCCTCGAGTGTTCTTTTTTCTTTTATTTATGAGATCCTCTCTGTTTGTTCATGGTAGGGTGGGAAGTGGCGGTTGCTTACTCGCCTTGTTTTGTCACCAACAGAGCCACTTTTTCCCTTCAATCAATCCATGCCCCTCTGATTAGTCACTATGGCATTCCTTATCCCTGATGCAATTTATTTTTTGTATGGTAAGGTAGCTGCAGTTCAGCCAGTCCACCTTCCAGGGGGCGAAAAGAGGAAAGAGCTAGGCAATCAGTGTGCAGAAAATTAAATGCTCTGCAACTTCTTTCTCTTTGCTCTATCTTTTTTCTGTTTTTACGTCTTCTTTATCCCTTTTTTTTCAAATCCGTTCTTCTTTTTATCCTCTTTTTTAATCCGTTTTCCTTTTTTTAAATAATGAATAGTAAAAATAAAATAAAATAAATAATAATAAATACATATATATAAAATAATAATAAAAATAATAATGAAAATGAAGAGAATTGAAAACAAAATAAAAATAGATAAAATAAAAAGAAAATAAGATAAAAAGACAAAATAAAACACAATAAAATCAAAGTAAAATAAGATGGAAAATAAATAAATAAAATAAAAATAATAACAAAAGAATAATAATAATAAAAATAAAAATAAAAATAAAAATAATAAATAATAATAATAAATAAATATATAATCCGGACGAAATTGGGTGTTGACAGCTGTCCCTTTTTAGTTAGATTTTACTGATAATATGAAAATTGAATTTTTGTAATATCATAGTAAAAGATAAGTAAAGATAGAAACACTAATTTCGTTCGGGTTTTGACAAGGAAGAGGGTGAATAAGAAAAGAATTAAAGTGAACTGGACTGAACCAATCCTAAGAAAAGGGTCTTATCCAAAAGGGAGAGAGAAATCACTAACCATTCTATTAGAGAGGGTTGTAATGTTAGACAAACTTTGAATTTTTATTTATTTTGAATTTTGAAATTCCTTTTTTTTTAGATTTTTCTTCTTTTTTTTTCTTTTTTTCTTTGAAAATATTTTTTAGATTTTGCTTCTTCTTGAGATTTTTCTTTTTTATACGTGAATGAGATCATTCCAAAGGAGAGGGTTATGAAGAAAGGAGGATAGGGATAAAGTGTCATAACCTTGGCAGGGTGTCGTAACCCTGACTTAGAAGTGGTGGACAAGGTGTCGACACCTTGGTGCAGGGATCAGGGTGTCGTAACCCCGATATGCAGGACAAACAAGGTGTCAAAACCTTGGTGCAGGAATCAGGGTGTCATAACCCCAATAAGTGGGAGAAACAAGGTGTCGTAACCTTGGTTCAAGAATCAAGGTGTCGTAACCCCGATATGCAAGAGAAACAAGGTGTCAAAACCTTGGTGCAGGGATCAGGATGTCGTAACCCCGATTTGCAGGAGAAACAAGGTGTAGTAACCTTGATGCAGGGATCAGGGTATCGTAACCCCGATATGCAAGAGAAACAAGGTGTCAAAACCTTGGTGCAGGGATCAGGGTGTCGTAACCCCGATATGCAGGAGAAACAAGGTGTTGTAACCTTGGTGCAGGGATCAAGGTGTCGTAACCCCGATATGCAAGCAAAACAAGGTGTCAAAACCTTAGTGCAGAGATTAGGGTGTCGTAACCCCGATATGCAAGAGAAACAAGGTGTTGTAACCTTGATGCAAGGATCAGGGTGTCGTAACCCCGATATGCATGAGAAACAAGGTGTTGTAACCTTGGTGCAGGGATTAGGGTGTCGTAACCCCGATATACAGAAGAAACAAGGCGTCAAAACCTTGGTGCAGAGATCAGGGTGTCGTAACCCCGATATACAAGAGAAACAAGGTGTCGTAACCTTGGTGCATGGATCAGGGTGTCATAACCCCGATATGCAAGAGAGACAAGGTGTCAAAACCTTGGTGCATGGATCAGGGTGTCGTAACCCCTATATGTAAGAGAAGCTTGATTGATAAGAATTTTGTAACTTGGAGGAGGAAACCTGACTATATGTTGATCTTTTTGCACTTTTGAAAGGGAAGAGTTTGATAACCATTCATATGAATGAAGAGGGCTTTAATCTGATGATTTTTTTTTTTGGATTGATGTCAACACATGTTATGATTTTTTTTTTGCCACTAGGTGTCAAAACCTTATTGCTAGAATGAGGGTGTCAAAACCTTGATATGAAAAGCCGCATGCTTGGTGAAAAAAGTTGAATGTGTCTTGTCTTTTGTTCTTTTCATGCATGTCTGAGTCAATTGTTTCATTTATAATCATCAAATTCATATTTATTTTCAATGTTTCCTGAAAGTTAGGAATGTCATACTTATCGAGGTGTAATGCTCAAAATGTTAACTTGACTTTCTCTTTCGAAAAATGCGTGCACGCTTGCTCGGGTTCATGGAAGAGTGAAAAGCGAGAGATGTTTGGGAAGAGTTTGAAGGAGACTGAGATAACCATGTGGCCACATCATTTCTCTTACACTCCTAAAAGGGGATATAATTTGTGAATGTCAGGGTGAAAAACACAAGAAACCTAAAAATTGCCCTAGTTTTGGTATATGGGAAAGGGATGTGAGGATATGGATCAATGAGTGTTATGGTGAGATATTCACGTGAAACCCGGAAAGCTGCCCCAGCTTTGGTATTCATAGAAGAATTTTGATTGAACAAGGGGTTTTGTTTCCGAATATGGGGATTCATGAGCGTTGGGGTGAGAAATTTATGTGAGACTCACAAAATTGCCCCAGTTTTGGTGTATGGAGGAGAAATTGGATGAACAAGGGTGTTGTTTCAAAAGAGGTAGTGGAAATGGAAAGGATTGACTGAAAAGGATTGGATGAAAAGGATTGCCCTAGTTGGTTCGTTTTCCCTTTGCTTGCTTTTGACTAGATGATAAGGAGTTCTCTTCTTCCCGAGACATCATCATTTTTTCATTCTTTTTCACTATTGCATTTTTTTCATTCACTCAATTTTAACGATTGCATTGTCAGCCATGTCGCCTTATCAGAGAATTAAGCTTTCAGAAAATTAGAGCAATCATTTTTCAATCAGTGTGGACTTTTATTTGGCTTGTAACATGACTTTGGGTTGAAAGGTTTTGAAAGAAAGGACATAAAGGTCCAAATGAATGTTTATCAGTTATCACTTTTGAAACCTGGGTTATCATATAGGTATTGCATGACTTATTTGCCAACTTTTTGAACGCTGCACTTTTCTCAGATTTTATCTCCATTTTTCATTTGTCATCACTTGTGATTTCTTCCTTCTTCTTTTTTTGTTCTTCCTTGATGACTCCTTCATTTGATTACTGAGTGCTTTGTACGCGTGTTTTAAGTTAACCTTTACTATAATGATAACCCTGGTTTGAGGACATTTTTGAACAAAAACTTATTTTTGGCTCAATGGGGGTAGCAAGGGATAATTCTTACTTCTATGAATATAGACAGATGGCCACACATCATTTCAAACTCAAATTGCTTTATTTTCAAAAGATTAACTCCACGACAAAACTCGACGACCTTAACACAAGTTGCCTCCTTTTTTTCTTGTTTTTGTTTTTTTTTCTTCTTCCCCTTTTTTTTTGCTCAAACTGCCCTCTTGGGTTTTCAATCTAGCAAATTATTTGATTTGTCCCAATGGATTAAGAGATCACCTTAGTAGCACAAGCGAGGATAACCTTGGCAAATTTGCCCGAATATGAAGGTTTGGGTTTATTAATGTGGGCGGTAGAAACGATGTTACGGCAGATCCTTTATTTTGGGAAAGCGAAGGGTGAAGGATTTCAAGCAATAGGTGCACGAATATTTCAAAAGAAAACACCAAGTAGTTCTTGATTAAAACATTTGACCTCCAAAAAGCATGATACCCCATTATTCTTTTCTTCTTTTTGATTATTCATTTTCCTGTTTTTTTTTTTTTTTAAAGCAATGAATTTGACAATTTGCAAGAAAACCAAATGACTCAGAACGCGTTGCTTTTGACCTCCATTTTTTGTCATTACTTTCTTCATTAATTTCATCTTTCATTCTTTTCCGCGACACCCTTTTAGGACTTGTTTTCAAGTAAAACTAGGAGAAACCTCGTGATGACTAAACACAGCGAAGTTCATGAATGAAACCGTGTCATTAATGAGCAAAGTCCTCATAGCAAGCAAACAAAACAACATCAATTTCACTGTTACAATGAATTATGCCTTCTTATGTGGTCCTAAAGCCCACTTCATTTCTCCATAGCATTTGCAAAGGCGTTGCCATACCTTGCCTCAGTGGTCAGTTGATTTCATTCAAACTTTAACTGTCCTGAATCAATCAAGGACTGCACTTTACTCTTGAGTCCCCAACAATTTTCGGTTGAATGACCAATAGCCCCTCCATGACAATCACATCTTTCATCTACGTCATAAGTTTTGGGGTACGGGGGCTTGACAGGCTTCATCGGGCAAATAGAGGCCAAACCTCTTTGGAGAAGACTTGGGAGCAATGCTGTATAGGTCATAGGGATAGGAGTGAAACTCACAAGCCTATTGTCTTGATTAACATTTCCCTATACAACGGTTCGGTGGGAAGTTGAGTCAAGGTCGGGTCTCCTATTTTATCCTAGAAAGGCTCCAAAATGAGGGTAGGTCAAGGGTATTTGAGCGGTGGAATGTGATTGAGCTTTTCCATCTCTCCTCTTCCCAGGTTTAGAACTAGACTCGTTCACACTTGCTACCATGGTAGAAGCATGTGCGATCTTCCCTGTCTTCACACCAATTTCAATTCTTTCTCCAATTATGACCAAGTCTGCAAAGCTTGAGGAAACATTACTCATCATACGCTCATAGAAGGGTGATTCCAGAGTGCTTATAAACATAGTTGTCATCTCTTTATCAGGCAAAGGTGGCACTACTTGAGCAGCAATCTCTCTCCACCTCCGAGCATACTCTTTGAACGGCTCGAACTCCTTCTTCGCCATATTTTACAGATGTAAGCTATTAGGCATTGCATCACTATTGTATCCATATTGCCTCAAGAATGCATAAGCCAGATCTTTCCATGAACGAATGTGAGTCGGTTCCAAAAGCGTATACCAATTCAGAGCGATGCTAGTTAAGCTTTCCTGGAAGAAGTGAATTAGTAGTTTTTCATCATGAGCATAAGCAGTTATTTTCCGACAAAACATGGTTATATGGTTATTTGGACAAGTGTTCCCTCGATACTTCTCAAACTCCGGCAACTTGAACTTTGGGGGTATCACCATGTCTTGGACCAAGCATAGTCAACAAGCATCACTGAATGCAAAATTCCTTTCTCTTTCTATGGCTTTCAACCTCTTCTCAAGCATTTCTAATTTACTCTCTTCGTCCTTAACGTCCCCAAGCGCAGCGACAAACTTCACCTCGTGTTGCTTTGTCTCTATTATGTTCACGATATCTAGATGAGTGGTTTCCCTAAAACATGTGAAAGTAGCAGCTTCAAGCTTATTTTCTTCATCAACCGCACTATTTTCGGCATTTTGAACGTAAACTTTCCTCGAGTCCACTCTAGGGGGTGGAGTGTAATTTGAAGGGAGGCTAGATGGAAGACAAGTTTGGTTTCCCTGAACCCTGTGTTGTTGTGGTGGTGTGCATGTCTTTCCAGGGTTTTGCATGGCATTCAAGGCCTCCAAGATTTGACTCATCTGACTCCTCAATTGTTGGATATCGACCTTCATCATTTCTTAGGTTTCTCCTTGGTTTTCCATGATTTTGCGATAGGGTCGCGTCCTGTAGGGTGTCTAGGAGATTTAGCCATATTTTACTTTCATTTTAGTTGAATTTTATTGAGTGAAATGGATAAAGAAATAACAAAAAGGAAATGGAAAGAAAAAGAAAAGACGACGTAATGCAATCACTTCTAGTTAGAAATTATAAAGTTGTGAAAAACACCATCACAAGTGTAAGACCCGTAGGATTAAATTAATTAAATAAATAATTAATTAATAAATACGGGTGGGGAAATAATTATGACATTAAATTATGGTTAGTATGACGTGGAAAAGTACTAGCTCAAGTGGTTGAGAGTACTTTGTTTGTGTGAGAGGACTTGGGTTTGAGTCCTATGTATGCTAACTTTTAGATATTATTGTTTTATTATTTAAATCTATGTAATCATGTTCTGGCATAATATGATAATTGAATTATGATTGTTAGCATGAAATATGAATTTGGCATGATGGTTGATATTGATTTGGCAATTGCATGGGTATGGGTTCAAGTCTTGGGAAACCCAAATTAGACACTCTTTTTGCTAGTTTTGGGTTTGGCATGAAGGTGAAGGGTTAGCGTAAACCCTAGAGAAAGTAGTAGCCAAGGGTGGCTGTAAAAACACTCCATAATGGGAGATTGAATGGTCATTAACGTTCAAATTAAGTGGCAGATTGTTTTTAACCCTTTCCCTAACCTTAAGTTCCCATTTAAAAGGCCAAAGTGAAGTTTTTGAAAGGGTTTGGAAATATTAGAAGTGGCACCAGAAACAAAGCACGAAAATTACTGAGATTAGTGAGTGGGAGTGAGTTTTGGGGCTGGTTGAGGGGAAGCCAAGAGGAGGACCATTGGTGATTGTTGGGAGCTCTCAAGTATTTCAATTTAAGCGAAGGAATTCCAGGTTAGGGGAGCTGGACTTCGTAATCTTATGCTTATTATTAAATAGTGTGTGATGTATGATATATTGGATTGTCTGTGCATTGTTAATTCTGTGAAACTCTGCATTTTCTGGAATTTTCCAGAAACTGCCTGGCGGGTGACGAACCACCGCCAGGCGACTCATGCAAATTGGTGTGTCTGGGTTCCTGGAAGAGGAACCGCCTGGCGGCACACTCCCGGTTGCCAGGCGTCTTAGCCACTTTCTGGGTCTGTTGATGAAGCGCCTGGCAGGACTGGTTGAACCGCCAGGCGGTGCGAGGTAATCTGACTCATTTTTGGGTTTTCTGGAATTCTAGGCTAAATCTAATCGGGGCAAAAGTCAGCGGGGAATCGTATAGAGTGATAATGTTAACCAACAGTAGGTATAGTCACCTAATTAATGGCTTAAATGAATGGAACAGTGTGTGTAAGTTTAGGGTTGAAGGTGTGATATCTTTGATTGCTATTTGAACTGAATTACCGTGAATTGGACATAGGAATAAGGATCAGTGTGATTAAAATATGTAGTTCTTGTGATTGTACTTGAACTGGATTGCATTGTAGTGGGAATTCACAAGGGTGAAGAAATGGTGGGATTTTGGGTGCGGGAAAAATCTGGAAAAATATCCAGATGGTAAGCAACGCGTGGCGGCACGGGGGCTGGCCGCCAGGTGCCAGTGCAATGGCAGAGATGTTGTAGGTTGAAGTGTTGTGTGCTGAGGTTGGATTCTGTTTTCCGTTGGGTTGGGATCAGTGGATGGAAATTGTGATAGTTGGGATGGTTTGACGAGGGAGTTGTGTATGAACTACAAGGGTGAGAAATTCCTTAGGAGGTGGTGATATCGAATATTGGAGGTCTTTCTATATTATGGCGTAGTAGAGATTCTGAATACTGGTTAAGTTGGGTACAAGGGGGTTTAGCGAATTGACCAATTATTGTGGATGAGAGTCCAAACAGTGAAAGAGGTTTGACAACAACTTAATGGTAAAGAATCTAAGAGTACCAATAGGTTAAGAAGGAAGGAGCTTAATATCGTAATTGAATGAGTCCTGTTATCAAGCTAGGGAGTGAGGATTTGACCTCACCATTGTTAGTAACCATTTAAGTTAAATAATATTGGGGATTGATCAAATGGAAATGAGGTAAGAAACTGTGTTAAACTTGAACAGAAAAACCAGTACGCGTTGTACTATCATGGCGCCTGGCGGTGGGACCTGGACCGCCAGGCGGTAGCGGGATCACAGTGGGGTCTCGAGGCTTGGTGCGCCTGGCGGCGGGGGCAGTTTCGCCAGGCGGTTGCTGTTGCAAGAGAAATTTAAAGGCGTTGTGCGCCTAGCGGTACGCGACACCCGCCAAGCGGTCTGAGAGCTGGCAGCGCCTGGCGGTACATGTCACCCGCTTGGCGATTTATGCTGCAGTAGCTTTGAATTTTGGTTGTGAATTTTGTGATCTACAAGACGTCTAGCGGTGCTTTAAAGGTGGGTTTGCTGAGTTCCTTGAGTTGTGGCTCAGAACGTATCCCTTGAGTTGTGGCTCGGGATAGGGGTTAAGCACGTTGTATTCCTTGAGTTGTGGCTCGGAATAGCATCTCTTGAGTTGTGGCTCGGGATGGCGGATGAACACAAGGAACCCTTGAGTTGTGGCTCGGGTTGGCGAGTGTTGCCGGTGTGAGTGTGCTGGTTGTGGCCAGTACGGATGGGTCCAGATAGATTGCCCTCCTCGGTTGTTGGTTGACGAGTTTGGTAGTCTTGGGACGATACGGACTATGTTCGTATATGGGAACTCTACCTGGCGTTGCGGTGTATGATCCGTAACATTGTTTCTCGCACGTGCTCTGTCGGTTGTGCTCGATAGGTATGGCAGCATGTCACCTTGAAGTAATCAATAGACGATGTAGAACACGAATAATCTGATTGGGGGTCAAATAGTAGGAATAAAAGTATAGACCAATGTGGGATGTCAAGTTAAGTACTATGATACGTGTGTATGTAGCTATATATGTTTGTAACCTTATATA
>Ga0214543_1012594_pt1 | contig 11151 bp, 4 predicted proteins | sample CNSS2metaG_FD_160094 | JGI IMG/M metagenome (GOLD analysis project Ga0214543, IMG submission 160094) | Root nodule microbial communities from cowpea collected in UCLA plant growth center, Los Angeles, California, USA - CNSS2 | ecosystem: Host-associated > Plants > Roots > Nodule | place: USA...
TATATATATATATATATATATATATATATATATATATATATATATATATATATATATATATATATATATATATACTTTTCTTCATCAAATTATATTCAAATATCTCACTTTTTGTATTGAAAAAAATTTGAAAAGTAAATTTGAAAAAACCTCATTTTAATTTTTTTTTTAACTTTCAAATCTCTTGAGCCGTACATGTACAATTTAAATGTTATGAAATTTAAATTTATGTTGTCGGTTTTTGTTGTTAATTTCAGTAATGAAATGTTACGTTATTTAATAAATAAAGAGATAATATATAATAAAAAAGAATAATGATATTTTAATTCACTATTTTTTACCTATTTTTAATTTACTATTCTCATTATCATTAGATTATTATATCATTAAAAAAAGATAAAAATGAATAATTTAAAAATGATAAAAATGATTAGTTAAAAGTGAATAAGAAAAGTAATTAAGATATGATTATCCTAAAAGATATGATAAGTTGATTGATGTGATAAAAACTATTAATGTGAAAATATAGAACGATAAGAAATGCTATGGCAATAAAATTTTTGTTTTGCTGTTGATCGACATATAAGGATTTTTTAAAGATGAAACAGTTGGGGAATTGAAGTTGATTGATAGGTAAGTGTTTGGTGTGTTTGAAGTATGAATAACAAATGGATCAGATAATGGCAAGCAAAGTTCCACAAATTCTCCTTGCCCTACGTAAGAATCTCTCTTACTTTTCTTCTATCTTTTGCTTAAATGCGACATTATTTGATGTTTTATCATCGACAATTTTTTTCTATAATTTTAAGATTATATTTTTTAAATGGTATTAGAATATAATAAAAAAAATAAAAAATAAAATAATGAGAAATCACTTAAAATATATTTTCTCAAATTATAATAAAAAATTATTAAAATTTAGTTGTTAAAAAATTATTTTTTATTCTTTAAAAATATAAAAACTTTTATTATAATCACAAAATTTATTATATTGATATTTTTCTTTTCATATAATTATAAATTTTGACATTTCAATTACCCCAAGAGTTTATGTATCATCTCTTATTACATGAATCATACCCTGACATAAAAAAAAAAGAAGAAAAACAGATTAAACCAAATTTATGTTTAAAAAATATAAAACAAACTTGTTGTAAAATAACTATATAACCCGAAATAAAGTGAGTTGGTACTTATTATACAAAAAATTAAGTTAATAATAAAATGAAAGAAATTAAATCATTTGAATTCAAATCATATTTATAATATAAAAATTAGTAAATTAATCAATAGAAGGATTTTCTTCGCGACAAATAACACAAAATTCATAATTTCACAAATATTTATACATGTTTCTATCTCTTTAAAGAAAATTGGGAACAATTAAAATATTTTGACAGAATAAAAAAAAAAATCACAGCAAGTTACACACGTCTACAATTAGCCCATAAAAATTTAATAGCTAAAATAACTTCCATAATTTTAACGTGAGATTAATATTTTATCCCACTTTAGAAATACTAGAATATATATGAAATTTATCACTTATATGAAAATGGAAAAAGAGTAAATATGTAACATATTGTTATACTTCTCAGAGTGGTTGTTTATCCAACTTTGCCTATTTCTGCATATCTTAATGCACGGATAATGATTAAATGATTAACATTATATGGCAAAAATTATATACTCTTTTAATCAATTATATAATTATTAAATTTTAATAATTTATGTATGGTTGAAACCTACTCCCTTATTCAAAACATATTCTTTTTTTTCCTTTGATTTCTTTTTCTTTATCTCTTTATAAATAATATATTCCTTATCTTTATGTTTATGGTTCGCGTTTACAGAACTTAATGTCACAAACTTTACTTCTTCTAGATTTATAAAAAAATAAGTTATATAAATAAATATTTTTAGTTAATATTATGATAATCGAATCAATTATTAACTCAATCATATACCGTAGATAACACGTGATACACGCTTTTGTTTCATTAGTCATGTCATCATTTAAATCCACAAAAATTAGTTCAAAAAGTGAAAATCGATTAATTTAAAGAAAATGGACAGAAAAGTTATACTTTAGATTAGGAAGTGAATAAGAATATAATTCATAATTTAAAAAATTTAAGTTTAAATTACGTTGTTAGTGTATAAATTTTATTAATAGATATTCATAAGTGTTTTTATGAGTATTTTTCAAATCCTCATATCTCTTAACACTAATTAATCTTTGGCACACAAAAAATAAAATAAAATAAATAAATATCCTTGATATAGTTTTTAAAATGTCATATCCATATAATTTAATCTGAAAACTTTAATAATTTAACTATAAATTAGTTATTCAAATGTGAAATTGATGAATGTTAATAAATTTGGCAACCAACGACGGACCTACGTATAACTAAGGATCGACAAACATCCATTTTGATTTTATGTTTGTTAAAATTATTATTAAATATCTAAAAATAAATATTTTATCTTATCTAATTTTATATATTTATCTCATAATCTTATTTCTCTTTATTCTTTACTTTTATTTTAAATTGTTGCTTGATTAACACTCAAATAATTTTTAATTTTTTTTACTAACATATAAAGTCTTAGATCCGTTATTTGTCAAAATAACTGTTATAAAAGCCGCAACTTCTACTATTAACATTATAAAAACCATTATTTATCAAAAACTTAATAAATCATAATACTTAATCTAAGATTTAGAGTTGTCAAGATGGGTTGGAACCCACGAGCCAACCAATCTTACCACGGGTTCAAATCAGATTGGTTTGAAATTTTTTTACAAATTTCAATACGGGTTGATTTTTGACCTGACTCATCTAGAATCCGGCTCATCCGGGTTGAACCCGTGGTGGGCCAGGTTGATGTAGATAAAAGGTCACACAAGTGTTTTTTATTTTTTTATTAAGTTAGGTTTTACATTTGGACCATGTTAGGTTGTTTTTTTATCCAACACATAAATAATTTTGTATTTTTTTTGTTTATATTTAGATTGTATTAAAGTTTATTTAGATTTTAATTAGAATTACAATTTAGTTTTGACTGAAAAAAAATAAAAATAAAATTGTATTTTTTTTTAATTAAGTGAATCCGTAAGTCAATCCGTTTAACCCGTCAACCCGTGATGGACCAGGTCGGGTTTGAATTTTTTTTTGCTCACCAAAAAGTGAGCCGGATTAGGTTGACTTACTAGATCATCAATCCGTGATAGATCGAATCGGATCGGACCGGATTATCCATTTTGATAGCTCTACTAAGATTAACTAATACAAGGTATCACTATTAAATAACCTTTTATTCATTTTCTTAATTTGTTTTAATCAAAGTAGATTAGCACTACCATGGAAAGAAAATGTCACCCCAATTGAGAATGGGCAGAATATGAGATCCACTATAAATGATTCCGACAAATCAGCAAAAATAATAGGGTCCTTTGAGAATAGCCAAAAGAAGAAATTACCTCCTCCGTTACTTTTTCTTTTCATTTCATTCCTCATAAATACTTTATCTCTTCTAACGCTTAATTTTCAGTCTAAGGAATAAAAGAAACAGATTTCGTTGTTAAAAGAAAGGACTGTTTCTTTCCTTATCTAACGCAGCTTCATCTTTCTTCAGCATATTTCACGTGCATATGCAATTTCAACTCTATACATATAAACCACACAAAAACTAAAAAAAAGGTATATAAAGAACGAAAACCCACGTGATAGAAATTCTAATTGTTTAGTCTTATCATAATTTTGGTTACAATAAAGTTAATCCACGAAAACATGAATAAATAACTAAAAATTTTAAACAAATTAATTTTTATGATATCTGAACATACTTTCTTAACAAATAAATATTAACAAAAATCTATCTATTTATGTTTTCTCATCTAATATAAAAGATAATTATTCCTACGCCATCAAAAATCAAAAACATGAAAGGCCCATAGCTTTTAATTCAAATGTTTTCTATCCACAAAAAATATACGAGTAAGAAAACATTTAAAAACCTTTATAGTCTTTTATTAATAAAATATGATTGTATCAGACAGATAGATAATGATGTCTAATCGCTTTGAAAAAAACACAAACCATCGTTCTGTAAAGTTCACACAGAAAAACATAAATACATGTAACTCGGGAATTTAAAGAAAAATAAAACAAAAAGTTTAGAAAAATGTAACTAAATAAAGATATTCTTTACTTAAAATATTAAAATATTTATTCTATATATTTTATATTCTCTATTATAATCTAAAAGAAAAACTATTCTTACACCATTAAAAAACTAAAAAAATATTTATTGAGGTGTCTTAAAGTACAAAATGTTAATTTCTTAAGTAGTGTTCATAAATTTATTCAATTAACAAAAAATAACAAATATTTTTAACTTTTAAATTAATTTACAACCAAAATGACTCTTCGTGATCTTGAAAAGCTAAAGAAGTTGTTAAATACAAAATTAATTACAGTAAACATTCGTTCACGTCCGCACTCGTTTAAGTTCGTATCTCGCCTAAATCTGTATTTAAAAAGAGAAAATTTTTGGATCAATAATTTTGTGACTTTATTTTCAGAAAAAAATCTCATAAAGTCATTTGATTTTATATATATATATATATATATATATATATATATATATATATATATATATATATATAATATGAATAAAATACAATAATAAGTTCCTCCTTTTGTAACATATCTTTTATATCTGCCATATGTCTTATATATCTCATATTTTTATAATTTTTAAAGAATTTCAACAATCATAATATTTCATACTATAATTATATTATATGGCTCCTAATATATTTATATTCTAATTTTAATATCAAAATGTGAATTTAAACGAATGATTGTTATAATCTTCAAAATTACAATAGTAAACTTTAAAATATTATTAAATAGAAAAATCAATTACACTGAAACATTCTCTTCAAAAAAATAAAAACATATATTATCTCTACAATATATTAGTATTGTAAAAGATAAAATGTTTATCTAAACTAAATCAATTATATTCATACGAATATAAAATCTAAAAAAAAAAAACAGTGTATGATTTTTTTAACATAATTAACATTGAATATAAATAAATTTAATTTACCAAAAAAAAATAGCGAATTAGAAAAATCAGGGACCATTACTTTAATCATGAATTGTTCTGATTTGATTCTCGTCAGTATTGTCTAGATTCAATTTATATTCGATTGTTTTATGGTGTGGTGTGTAATTTCATTTTCAACGTCTTTTTGTTTAGTCAGATGATAGACCGACGATTTTTATTGGAAGACATAATAAAATATTTTTATAATTATAAAAAATTAAATAATCATAAAAATCGTTAGTAAATTATAGCTTAACTTGGATTAACTTGATTATTTTTTTAATTTTTTCTAACCATGTTTAGTTTTACATTTCATTATATAATTTTTAAAATGTATTCATTTTAAGATAATGTCTTATTAACAATTAATTATGATGATAAAAAATATTAGTCACTATAATATAGTGACCAATTTAAATTGTAATTTACAAAATAAAAAATAATTGGTTACTAAAATAGTCACATAAATAAAAAATTATAATTTATTTTTAAATTAGTCTCAATTACTTCTATAGTAAAAACTTTGTAGTTAATGTTTAGAGACCAATTTTTGTTAGAAATTGAAATCTTACTAATTAATTAAATATCAATTTAAAAATTAATTTCTTTTATAACAAAATTTTGTTAGCTAATGTTTAGGGACCAATTTCATTTGGTAACTAAAATTTAGAAACTAATTTAACAATCAATTATAATTTTTATGTGACTACTTTAATTACCAAATATTTTTTATTTTGTAAATTAATATCTAAATTTGTTAATGTAATGACCAATAACTTTTTGTCATTATAATTTATCGTTAATAAGGCATTTTTTTTATTGTGATTTTATTTATAATAAGGATGCATAAATATATATTTTTTTTAAGTTAAACAATACATAATGTAACAATAAATAACATATATTAAATAAAAATATTTATTTAAGTATTCAGTTTTTTATAATAAATTATTTTCTTAATGTATACTTCTAATATTAGACAATAATTCGCGGGTATCTTTCTCTGTTTACAATAAGTTATACAAAGCCTTAATTGAAATGTTCTATTTTTCAGAAAAGATATATAAATAAAAAACAGAACTTTCAAAAAATTGATAATCTTTCATTAATCAAAATTTATTGAATCAGACAAATAGTTATCGTTAATAATACAAAAAAAAAATCTTTAAAAAACATTAAATGACTATAAAATATTCATATGGAACTCATTAAAAAAAAATGCAATATTTAATATCATATAATTTACTTTCCGTATAAATTTTTAACATTCAATCTGAAGATTTTATTTTTAATTCCACAATTTTCACAATTTTAATTCCGTATATATTTTTATTACATTTCTTTATTTTCCAAAAAATACTTTTAAGTAACAATTTAAAAAATGGAAATAGTATTTATCTATCTGGATGAATGATCAATCACATCACATTGAAAACGTGAAGAGGGACCAGATCATATAAGTCAACACAAAAATAAAAGATAATCGAGAATGAACGTCATTGGTAAATTATGTTGATAAAATGGACGTCAAAATTTTCGCTATAATTTTGATTATGAGGTGGTAAAATAGGTCGGTAAATTCGTTGAGAATGATTTTTTTTAAATATGTTGGTAATTGAATTTTTGAAAAGTCATTAATAATTGTACTTTTTAAAATTTATAGTAATCCTATTAATAAATTTAGGGAATCGGAGAGAAGAACAAGGAAGAGAAAGAGGAGGATGAGGAGAAAGTGGAAGCGACAACAGTGACAATAATGACTGTGAGGGCACCGACCATGGCAAAAGAGGATAAATAAGAGGAAGAAAGAAAAGAGTCAAAGGTGATAAGACACAACAACAACAACAATCGACGATGACAGAAGAGGAGGAAAAAGAAAAATAATAGGAAGAATACAAAAGAAGAAAAAAGAAAAAGAGAAGAAGGAAAAAAAATATCAAACCAAAATGTTTATTGACGAATTTTACTGACGAAAAAGCCATCGATAACTATTGACAGATAATTATCGAAAAATAGTTATTGAACACATTTAGACCATTGATAGTTACTGACAAATTTTTAATTATCTGTAATTACTGAGATTTTTATTTTTAATCGTTAAAATTTATCACCAAACATTTTACTAACGAATTTTTTACTGACTATAAATCATCTATAATTTTACTTTATTTATGGATTTTTATACTTATCACCGAATTTTATCAAATCTATATTTTTATAGTAAATTGATATGTGAAACCATGTGAATTTAATCCCTAATACCATACTTTTATAATAAAATAATTTTTATTTTACTCTTATTTTGATTCTTAAAATCATGTTTTAATAACAAAATAATCTTATCTATTTAGAGAGTAAAATAAATATTAATCACCGAATTAATAACATCTCATATTCCAAATTGAAGATGTGTTTTTTTTTATCGTTATAGAGATAGGATTATACCTATACGAACAAAAAATAAATAAAATTAACTTGGGAAAAGCCAAATCCGGATAATTTAGGATGCCAAATTAACATATTTTATTATGTATCCAACCAAAAGGTTTATGGAAGTCTTGCATCTACATATTATATAATTGTGTATTTGGAATGTAATTTTGACGAGGTTGGAGAAATAGTTGTTAAAAGAAAAATATACTTTTTTATTAAACGATAACTCTCAACGCATGTTTTTTTCCTTTCTTTATAATATATTGTATTCAATCTTAGATTATTTTTCTCCAAAACTTTTTTTTTTTAAGAATCTGATTGCATATTATAGTAATTGAGGAGATGGAAATTATTTCTAACTCAATTCATATTTATCTTGAATATTCTTCCTAAAAATCATACTAAATTTTGGTTGTGTTCGGATACCTTGTTTTAAGTTTTTAAATTTTAGTTTTGTGTAAGTTTGTGTTTGAGATATGGCTATCTTATTCTAAATAATTATAGGTAAGAAAAGTTATTTGTTTTTCATTAAAAAAAACCTTAAAATAGATGATTTAGTCACAAGATTTTAGTTTTTATATGTGGATGATGTTTTTGTTGGAATTTGTTTGAATGTTTAAAATTTATCGTCATTTAAATTTTCATTTCATAGATTTTTGCTTTAGAATATTTTGAATTAAAGATTAGTGTTTAGGAAGTTTATTCGGTAGGTAGATTATGCATTTTAAGGTATATAATTTATTAAACCAAGTTTTAAATATGGTTTTGATAAGTATAACCAATTCCTTTAGTTTTCTCTTATACTGGTTTGAGTTTTATATAAATGACATATTTTTACTTGATACGAATGAAATATATGTTGAGTTTAAATTATTAAGATTGGATTGAAATAAGTGAAGATGATGTTTAACAGAATTTAGATTGTACTCATATTTGAGAGTTGTATTTGTTAAATTAGTTATAGATTAAACCTTTGAAAACTATTTTGTTTGTTGCATGAATAAAGTTATTTTATATTTTTATTTAAGCAGAATATTTTTGACGGAAGGAAAATAGAACAAAGATTCAAACCCTACTTATGGTCTTATTTTCACTCAAGAAAATGAGATCGCAACTCAATCCTTGTGTTGTGCTAGATTTGAACTCAAAAAAAAATTTGTTCAATTGAAGAAATTTTCGTTCAAGCGAGACAATTTTCGTAAAAGTTAAAAAAATTATTATTTATTTTTCTATTATTATATCTTTGATGGAGTGTATTTGAATGTTTATTATACATGGAAAATATAAGTTTGTATATTTAATTAATGGGTTGAATATGTTGTTATTTATTAACTTTAAGTAAATTTTGAAATTAGTCAATTTCGAAACTTTGGACTAATTTAGTCCTTCATCTTTCGTAATACATGGGTTTAGTCCTTTTAATCCAATTTCGTTAAGTTTATTTGACATTTCAAGCGTGTTTCATAATAGTATTTGACTTAACATTAAAACAAAAATGTGTCAAACAGTATAAACAATTTAAATACAATCTTGAAATGCGTACAAAACATCAAATAAACCTAAAAAAATTTGATTAAAAAGACTAAATCCACGTATTTCGAATGATGAAGCACTAAATTGGTCCAAAGTTTCAAAATGAACTAATTCCAAAATTCATTGAAAGTTAAGGGACCAAAAACATATTTAACCCTTAATTAATTTATGATTCTATTTAAGAGAATTATATTTTATGAAAATATTATTGAGAATGACAAACTTGTTTGAATTTTTGGTCACATGTTTGGGATGTTATGTGAATTATTATTTTTGTTATATGTATTAAGTATTTGACATTTATATTGTAACATAGATGTTCTTGTTTCATTGATCATTTATGTTATATAGACTAAAATATCATGTGATAAGACATTGAGGAGAGAGTTATTGCATGACCTTGTTTATGCCAGATTTAAACTTGTCTTTATATGTTCTTTTGTAATAAAATGGTTGTCTCAACTACAATTTTGGTTAAATAAAGACATGTTAGTAATAATTGTTTCATACTAATTGGATGGCATGAAAGTTTTAACATTACCCTTGTAGTAAGTGCCTTTTGTTTGTTGTTGGGTTTTCTTTGAATAGAACAAAAAACCAAAAAATTAGACAATCTTTCAGAACGAGGACTACTAATTGCCAATGAGACCTACATTAAATGAGAAATGGTTAGTTAATTAATTACCATAACTTTAAAATCAATTCCACTCAATAGGACTAACACTTCAATGTATGAAATCAAGTAAGCACATCTTTGTGAGGTGGTCATCCATTTTGTCATATATTCTTGGATTTGAGCCTCTGTGTTATCTGATCTTTGAATGGCTTGGGACTAAAAAAATGCATACACTTGTGATTGGCTTAGCTCCACACTCATTACATCTATGTACATAAGACAATGAATTATAAGTTAAATGTGGTAATTTTAATATACTAAATATAAAAGACACATTACCACTTACATACACTAGAGTTCGATGATAGAAATGTTTAACATCTATCTACCAACCACCTCTAATGCATTAAAAAAAGGAAATGTAAAGTGGGACAACAATTTTGAGTCCAAATACTCTAAAGTCCTATTTCAACATTACAAATAATTTTGTAAAGTTATTGCATCATAGATATAATTATTCCTCTGAATCAGACTTAAATAATCACACAAATGAGTTTGTCCAAAATTTTCTTCACCAACATATCCTCTAAATGATCATTCATCCATTCTTCAACATATCTTGTTATTTGTGACGTAGTAGGGTTGCCTAATACTACTCCACGCCAAGTCCAAATTGTATAACTATTGATTATACCGAAGGTAATCACGTATTTTGCCTAAATCTTAACGTATCTGATTCAAACAACGAACACAAGGACAATATTATGTCCTGTTCAAGAAGATTGCATGTTCTTGAGCATAATGTAAGAACTCATACGCTGCCTTTTCATACTCTTCACTAATGTGACATGCATATATTCAACTTCGATCTATACTACATTGGTAACAAATTCTATCATTCTCAAATTTTCAACTCTAACAAGGTGAGACCCTACTCATTCAAAATTTCATAATTCGCTAACACATATTGACAGGTGGCACGTTGTTAACAGTGTTAGTAATTTTTTTTGAAAGAGACCTAATTGAGAAACTTTTTCAAAAGTTTGGATGCAAATGAAATTTTTTTAAAAGCGGAGACCAATTGACACATCCCTACCAAAGTCGGGACCACCTGAGTAATTAAACCTATTTAAAATTGCATCAACTTAAGGATGTTGAATCTAGTCTCTTAAACATTTCGAAGTTGGAAGGTTGTCCTACAACATATTTTACAGGATACACCTCTTTTTCCTTATATGTAGTTGTAAATTAGTTTACAATGATTCATATTATAAGAAAAAAAAGGAATTATATATTTAAAAACATCTATTCTTTCTTCACTTGTGCCTGATGTTTAATTATGTTAACATGATATGATTTTAATTTTACAAAATGAAAAAAATGAAAAAAAGCGCCAACATCACGAAGAAGAGGATCTTCACTCTATAGTAATTTTCGTGGAGTAT
>Ga0214543_1012595_pt1 | contig 11150 bp, 3 predicted proteins | sample CNSS2metaG_FD_160094 | JGI IMG/M metagenome (GOLD analysis project Ga0214543, IMG submission 160094) | Root nodule microbial communities from cowpea collected in UCLA plant growth center, Los Angeles, California, USA - CNSS2 | ecosystem: Host-associated > Plants > Roots > Nodule | place: USA...
TATTTTTTCTTGTGTTTATTTTTTATTAATATATATATATATATATAAATATATATTTTTTTTTTTTTTAATATGTAAAATATATTAAAAGAATGAGAGAATAATTGATAAATAAAAAGACAAAAAAATAGAAATAAATCGTTTTATAATAAATTTTTAAAATAAAAATCAATTTTAATAAATTTAATAAATAATTATATTTTAAAAATAAAATTTAAAATATGAACACAAAATTTATATACTATGTATATAATTATAACACTTCACTTTTAGGACCCACATTCCTAATAAACATGTCACTAATCACTGACATAAATAAAAATGTCTACCATCCTCGTATAAATAAAATTTTCCAAAAGTAAATAAATATTATATGTGGAGGAATATAAACCGTATATATCTATACAAATAAAAAAATAATTTTACATCCCAAAAATACTTTCAATCGTCGTTGCTGAAATTTTCACTTGTATTGTTTTAAATTTTTGTGCAACATATACGGTCATAGCAGAAAGATTATTACCACCACTACAAAACACATGATAAACTATTATATTTTAAAGATTTATAAAATTACTATAAATAATGTACTCTAACCTTCACATCAGATATCAAATAATTTTATCATCTCATTCACTAAAATATCTTTATTGACAATATATTACTACTTCTACGATATTTTATTCGTTGAACTAATACATCATCAACAAACATTTCAACATATATCTCATCAAACTAAAATCAACTAACAGTCTTATCTATAGGTATAGAATATTGCACTGCCCTATTCTATATCTCATTAGTATTGCATCGTGTTTATGCGACAAATCATATAAAAGCGACTCCACTGTTACAGCGGATGCTCTGTTAAAATTAACGGCACAAAGAAGCAGTTAATGGTGGGAGTGATTTGGATAATTTTTTTTTTATAAGAAAAATGATGTATTAGTTATTTGTTTTATTTGTTAAGTTGATCCGATCCCTTTCATATGAACTGTTTAAACGAAAGCATCTCTGTTTCGATTGTAAGGCAGGTTTGTGATTGAAAAGGTATCACTTTTGTTGTTTGTCCTTTGGCAGGAAACAACGTACGAAGACAGCTCAGCACCTATGAATCACAGTTGTGACATTGGACCCAAATACTGTGACATTTGTCATATTTAAAATGTAGAACGGGATAATGAGAAATACTTCGGTGGCCTTGTTTAAAACGTCTTTAGATACCTTTCTGCATGGATTTATTAATTTCACACCCATCAACTTTTAAACCAATTCTACTACATCTTAAATTTGATACATTGTTGTCGTAGCAATTTTGATATTCTTTTTTTTTTTTTTTGTCATTGTTCCATCTTATTTGGTACCTTTCATCACCATTATGGGTCTAAACTTTTTTTAAGAACCTTTCAATTTTCTCTTTGCTTTATTTCCTTTACTTCTTGCTTAATATTGTTCCCGGTAACTTGCAATTGATCAAAGTTCTCTCAATGGCCTATTCACCTTGAATGCTGCTAAGAACCTATAGTCCTTCAATCCTTTAGGTTACATTATGGTATCATGTGAGACTAATCGCTTAGATAATATAACTTATTTTCTAAATTAGTTAAGTGATGGGTATTTTCGTTGAAGATTTTGTCAAAGAGATATAATATCAATGAGACATGAGTTTGACTTACATAAATGATTGACACTACTTCCAATCCAAAATCTTAAGGCAATGAGTTTATGAGTCCTTTTCCTCATAATATGTTCAATTTTCTCATTTCTACCAAACGTGAAACTTAGATTCACACTTGAAATTCCAACAATAACCAGGATGAACATTCGGTTTTGATACCAATAACGGGTCTAAGGAGATACAATACCAATGAGACACGAGTTCAACCTACACAAGAGAATCAAAACACTTCTAATCCAAAATCTTAAGACAATGAGTTTATGGGTCTCCTTCCTCATAAGGTGTTCAACTTTCTCATCTTTATCCCATATGGAACTTAGACCCACACTTGGATTTCGAATACTAAGTTCACCATACTACCTTAACCTCCTCTTGTGATGTTTCCTTTCACATTTGTTTGTATTCATATTTCTCGTCTTCTTACCTCCTAGTTTCAGGTTATTGTAAGTACTCTAAACATGTTAAAGGGCTCAAGCACCATTATAAATATTTGAACGTTTTTATTGGATTTTTATTGATTATCCAAGCTCATACATATACTTGTGATTTACCAAAAATTTCTTCTTCATCAACCTTTTCATTCCTAAATATAATTTCATTTATCTGCTTACAAATGTTCTAAGTAATAGCTAAGCATATGCACTTTTCACACGTAATCATGTTTTCTTTTCAAATTCAAAATGTTGAATTGAGGATTTTGTTGGATAGGTTGGTTGTGATGTGATGAGCTAACTTTTATCCATGTATTGCACATACTCCATATAATACTTGCAACCTTATAAGTGAAGAACAAGCCAAAGGACATATCTCCTTAGTTAAACCACACATAGGGCACATAATATTGTCACGAGTAAACCTCATATCTGAAATCACTCTCGAAAAAAAAATGGTGTGGCTTTAATATTTCAAAATGGCTATAAAACTCATCATTTTGTTCTCTATCATTTCCCTACAGTTTATTATATGTTGATTTAACTATGTAGACTTGTGTTTTCTGTCTGTAAATTTCGTTGACAATTACAAACCTTAAAATGTATCGATAATTTAAAATGCTACGAATTTGTTCATTAGTAAATTTGTCCGTGAAAACCTATCCAAATCTAAATTTATTACGAATATGACTTAAACCCAACCCTATACCCTGAGGATTTCTTCCTCCCTAATTTCATCCATTTTACAGGTAACCTCCTCCATCCAAGTAAGCCACCACCGGAGAGTTGCTCCATCATTGTTGCAAGTTCCACCTCCACATAGGGTAGTCACCGGTGACATCGATCAATGTCGAAGGTGTCATTGGCGTCATTATCCTTCCTTTTCCCAAAACATAGATGCCCTTATTCGCTCTCGTAAGGGAACAATAAATCTAACAAACAACAAATTTTGTTAGGATATGTTCTAACCTTAGACTCTAATACCATGTTAAGAACTTTAAGTTTAACTCAAACCAACACAATCAATTTATAAGATGAGGTTTGCACCTACATATATATTTTATATTGACCTTATCGCTAGTCGATGTGAAATTTCCAATACTTGTTTCTATTCCCTTTGCTCCCATGACCTTCCTTCTAACAATTTTTTTTTTCTAGAGTTGTCTATCTTGCTATTCCTGCCAAGCCTTTAGCCACCATCAAATACAAAAATGGTGTTATGGAATCACCTTGTCTTAATTCTTTCAATGGTTTAAATTTCCTTCTTAGAGATCGAAACACTTTATCAAAGTCCCTCCATCATACAATATAGAAATTCCCAACTAATTGAATTATATGTTTAGTCAAAGTCAACTTTGATTAGAATACATTTTTTATCTCATTTCCTCCACAATTTCACCAGCTACCAACCCATCTAGTAACCCTTTATCCACTATGAAACAATATGTATTACTTATAACCTTGTAACACTCCATTTAATTTAGAAAAATGATATTTTAACCCACTTTTTTTGACCCACTTTTAACCCACCATTCTTATCATCCTTAGATCATCTATTTTAATTTTTTGTAGTGATGTGATGTGATGATCTAAAGGCGATGAGAGTGGTAGATTAAAAATGGGTCAAAAAAAGTGGGTTAAAGTATCATTATCCTTTAATTTATTTGACAAGAATTTTGATAGGTAGATATTCCTCCCAAGGATATAAGTAAATATTCATGTAAGCCATTAGGAGTTTCTATTATAAGTATGAACGTTATGAACTACATCATTTTGGCCATTTCCCACTAATGGAAAGAGTCTATCATACTTAGTATCTCCCCTTTGAAGTGGGATTTTACAACTATGACAACTTCACACTCCGCTTACTTAATCTTTTCATCTGTAAATCCATGTATCAAGTTGATATTGTCGGTCGGTGTTATGATCAGAATTCTATATTTTCTAACACGAGGGTAATGCCTATTTCCTCCTTCAATCTTTCCTCATAAGTTTGAGAGATATCTTACGCTATTTAAAAAAAAAAAAAAGGCTTAAATTAAGTACTCTAAAATTAAGTAATAATTAGGAATGGGAATATTATTCCTGAACGAATGGGAATTAACCACCAAAACTTGTCTCATAGAAACTCCAGAAAAGAAGAAAGACAAAAGCAGACTTTACGACTTCTCTAAGGTAACTTAAGAACTATCTGGGTAACCAAAAGTTGGGCCAATATCAAGATTAAAAAACGTTGTAGCAGAGAACAGTGTCCTATACCCGCAATCTAAGCCTATAAGTTTATACTATTACACCAGCAAAAACATCAAGTTGCAACCAATACGTGTGAGGTTGCGTTGTCAAGTTTCTAAGTTCGACGGTAGATTGGGCTCTCTCGTATGGAAGTTTATGACAGTACATATGTACTTTTGAAGATTTAATGGAGTAGTTTAAAATTTTAAGAAAATACTATATCCTAACCTGCTGTAGAAGAAGGAACTCAAATTAGAACCATTCCTTTGCTAATAATGATATCCAAAGTCTGATGCATACATGGTGGGTGGGGTAGGTATCTTAAACTTCATCCACATATGACATATCTGCCTTCCACGATTTATTATTATTTAATTTTCTGAATTTCCCAGTTGGGTTTGTACGTGATTCACGTTTTGGTTGTGGGGGCATGCATGGTACTACTTATATAGATGAGAGAGTTTTAGGAAAGCTGCAAAATATCTGAGAGAAGTGGTCAAAGAAGAAAGTGGGTATATTATAGAGATTAGTAATAGTGATGGTGAGAACCCCGAGCAGTGACAAAAATGGAGTGAAGAGAGGAACATGGACACCAGAGGAGGACAAGAAGTTGGTTGATTATATTACAAGGTATGGCCACTGGAATTGGCGCCTTCTCCCCCAGTTCGCAGGTAAAAGAAAAATGAGTTTTTCTTTGAAGAAGGTTTGGTTTTCAAACAATGTGTAGTGAGTTTGCTGTTTTCAGGTCTTGCGAGATGCGGAAAGAGTTGCAGACTTAGGTGGTTGAATTACCTAAGACCAAACCTCAAAAGAGGAAACTACACTGAGGAAGAGGAACAAACTATCATCCATCTGCACCGACATCTCGGAAACAGGTCTCAGACTTAAATTATAATATATATATATATATATATATATATATATATATATTAAGAGAGATAAACAATATAACATAAAAGGGAGAAATAAATAAATGAAAAGGATAGGAAAGAAAACAAATATATATTTTGTCACTCATCTTAGATTTACTATTTTATATTTTATTCTCTTTTTCTCTTTAAAAATGTAAAGTTTTGTTTTGAATGAATATATTACCAATTATTAAGTGGATGAGTTAAAAAGTTATTACTCAAGAGTTGTATGGAACTCATCACATAAGGTGTCAAACTCTAAGTACACTTTTGCTTTTTTTTTTCTTCTATTTTAATAATAATACGTAAAATAAAGTTAAATCAAATCACTACACATATTAAGATATTTTCTTATAACAAAAGTCCAACTTTCATTTATTTGCATACTTTTCATTAGGAAATAATACTTTAATATCTTTGAATAAAACTAATGTAAACGATGCTTTCGCGCTGTACGAACTTTTTAAAAATTTAAAAATTATTTAAATTTTAAAAGTAAAATTAGAAAAAAGATAAAAGTATATATAATTATAAGTATATAATCATAAATATAATTACAGATAAAATAAATTTTAATTATTGAAATAAAAGTATTATAAGTAATATTGTATAAATAATATTATAAATAATTATTAAATTTGAAAAATAGTTACCAAAATGCTAAAACTGAAATTTTTTATTATTATGAATAATTATTTAAATTTAAAAAATAATAATTAAGAGAATAAATTGAAAAAACAAAATAAAAACAGTGTATCTCTATATATAGTTATAGATATCACTTCATAACCTACATTAATAATATATTAATGTGTATTAAAATTTTAAATAAAAAAGTATGATTAATTATTCTTTTATTCTCGGCATTTATAACAATTGTTCAATATTCTCTCTTAATTTTTTTAGATTCAAAATATTTATTAAAAGGAGTGAATGTGATTTCTTTCATTAAATCAACATTAACTTCTTTAAAAATGATAATATGATTTATGCTAAGTCCTTTTCCTTTTTCTTCTTTTTCATTTGCATTCTCTTTCTTCTCCATTTATGTTTTCTCCTATGAAATTTATGAAAATGAAACATTTTAGGATTTAAAATTTTCTTTTCCTAAAATTAATTTCTTCATAAACAACCAAAGCATCATGCAAGACAATTTAAACACATGCCCAGAAGGCCAATTACATGATAACAACTCACAAGCTCGGATTTCATGGGATGATCATTTGAATCAACTCCTCTACACCTCAACTTCACTGGCCACAAAAAGAGAAAAAAAAAAAAAAAAAAAACTAACTTAGAGGAATAACTATATTAACAAAAAGGGACCTGCGATTATAGAAGAATAGATGTATTACACATGTTTTCAGTTTTTAATAAAATGTTAATTTATATAACTTTATTGATACTTTAATACGTTTTTAGTTCTCTAAATTGGAACTATTGCTTCTTTTAGTTTTCTAATTAATTTTTTATTCGTTAGTCTTTTGATTTTCTGAAATGTTATTTTTAATTTATGATTTAGATGAAGTTAGTAAGTTGATGATGTGATAAATGTTGTGTAGTATTTGTACCAATTGAGTGACATTATATATTTTGAAAGTTTATTAAAATTTTAATTACTTATATTTTTAGTCTTGCAAATTAAAGTCATATATGTTTGTTTTGATCTTGTTATTAAAAGCTTTGATTTCTCATAGTCTTCACATTTTGTGAAATAGTATTGTTATTTTATAAGATTTTTTCTTTTCATGTTATTAGTATTAAAATTCTTAGTCAGCCAATACAAACATTGTATACGACAACAACATTAACTTTTTCCATTTTACTCGTACACTCCAAAATTTTGTCCAAAAAAAAAAAAGTAACGATATTTTGACATTCAAAATCTTTTACACTCATTCATTTAATAGTTTTCTTCGTTATCTTTTACACTTTCTTTTTTTCATAAATTTAAAAGTCGATTTTTTTTATAAGTATTTTATTTCTGTAATATGTTATCAAATGAATATAATGTTTTTATTACTCGAATAATAACTCTAACACCAACCAAAATCATGTTTAAAGAATTTAAGCTTAATTTCCAATTTAAAAAAGACATAAATGTTATATATATATATATATATATATATATATATATATATATATATAATAAAATATGTAATGAAAGAGTATTATATTAAAAAAAACTTAATTACTATAATTTTAAATTTTTTCTTGAAATGTTTTTTTTTCTAATTTTGTAATACAAAACACAATATAAGTCAATTATCAGATGAGTGTTATGCAATGTATTTAACCTTTAACATTTTATGTACAAAATTAAAATTTGTGGTTTAGAGATTTAAAATTTTAAAACATAAAATGAAAAGGTGCAACCAACAGAAATGTGAAAATCAAGAAAGAGATTAATTTACATATTCAATATAATATTTAAATATAAGTTTAATTAATTAAATCAATTACACCAGTCAAATCAAAATATTGTTTAATTTGTGTTTAAGTATAAAATTAAAATTTAATTGATTCTTAATTTAATTCTAAAATAAAAAAATACAAATTGTAATCACAAATTACAATATGCAAAAATTCAATTTGTCTTATTAATCTTGTAAATTTGATCTTTAGAAATTAGTTATTTATAGACGAAGAAAAGAAAAACAAATTTCAGATAAAAAGAAAAAAGAAAAAAAATTAACTTGAAAGGAGAGAAAAAGAGATTAATAGACAATTTTTAAAAGGTTAAAAAAATAATTTATGCGTACAATTTTAAAATATAATTACGATATATTTAGATGGATTTAAATGTAGGCTCTAATAAATTTATAAATCCAACTAAAAAAGGTTTAAATTAAAACGAAAAAATTGAGTGTGGATAGATTATATATCGATATGAAAAGTTATAAATGTATATGCAAATATAAATTTGAATTAAATTTAAAATTTACCTTTTAACCAAAACTTAAAAACATATTTCTAGTAATATGATTTCATGAGTAAAAGATACTCTTTTTTTTACTAATCGTTCAACAGGACTTATTAGTATGATTGAGAATGAACATTAAGATCCTAAACCATTGCTTAAACATGGTTTTATTAACATTTAGTGATAATACTGAAATTAAACCTTTCAATTTTGATGATCAGATGGTCTGCTATTGCTGCACAGATTCCTGGAAGAACAGACAACGAAATCAAAAACTATTGGCACACCAATCTCAAGAAACGATTCGAACAAGACACACCCACAGAATCTCAAGTTTCAAACTCATGTGAACAATCCCCAACAACAACAAAAACAACCGAACCAAGTGCAAATACTTTCCAAAGCTTTAACTCCTCGCAAGATTGTTCCCAATTTTCCCAGCATTCATCGTTCTCCACAACAAGCGCAGAATGTAACGCTGTAAGCATGAACGAAAATCTGGATCTGCAAGATGAATTTTCCTTTTGGGACGCTGACACAGATCTTGTGAGTGCCAATTTCTGGTTAGAATCATATATACATGATATTTCATTTTCATACGCAGCTAGTGAACCTGAGTACTTTAGTTTTGATGCAGAACTTTGGAGCCATGATAACTGACATCTGTACACACTTATTACCTTATTCTGCTGTTGCCTTTTTTGTTTCAATTATTAAATGTTTGTAATTTTATAATTATTGTTTAATTAATAATTAATGTTAATAAATGTTTGGCTTAAGCTTATTTCTTATGCATATATGTGTTATCTTTTTCATGGATTCAGTCTACACTTTTTTGTTATTTTGAATTTTGTAAATTTTATAATATTGATTTCTACTAACATTTTTTATTTATAAGATTTGATGCGAAAAAAGTATGTAAACAAAGAAAATAAAAAATGTTTCATTACAATTAAAATTAAATATCTAATTAAAAAAGAAAAAAAAATATTTAACTTAAAAAACTGATAATATCTCAAATATAATAATTAATTTTAATAATTTCATCTCAATCGCACATGTATATTTTACAATGATTAAAAAAATGAAATTTCTCTAAAAGTACACTTTTAATATTATTTTTTTTAAATAATCATTTAATATTTTGTAAGATACCGAAAAGGGAAATTTTTTTATTAGTTAGAATTTTTTCTTAAACGTGTTTTTCTTAGCACACCATCTTTGACAAACGGCATAGAGGTCTCCCCACACTAGATTTCAAAAAATAAAATTACAACTATACTAGTTTGAATTTAAGTAACAAAACATAAACACAAAATCATTATTCCTGACACTGCTAGAGAAAGTTCACTACAATAAACATTCGTTTAACTCCACATTTTAATTTGAGAAGTTTGATGCAGACTTTATTGAGATGCGAACTTATGAAATTTTATAAGTCATATCACAATATGAAATATTAGGGTCATATAATTACAATAACAAATATTATGAGTGTTGAAATTTTTAGAGATTATAAAGATACGAGGAAGATTAGGGATGACAAATAAATCTGTCCTCTGAATATTGTTCGAATTCGTCCCTGTTTTGATGGGAGAACCCTGTATTTACTGATATGGGTATGAATATGAGTAATATCCCTCTCATCCATATTCTCATACCCACCATAACACATCCCTCTTCTCATCCCCGTCCCCATTTAAATTACTAAAATATTCATAGTTTATTAGTTTATATATATATATATATATATATATATATATATATATATATATATATATATATATATATATATATATATATATATATCATTCTTAGTCTTTAGTTTTATAATTTTTTTTAATTTTAACTACACATTTTTTTTTCTAATTGTTTGGCTTATCATGAAATTAAATCACATTTTCGAGATATTTTCTATCTTATTAGAACCTTTATGCATATATGGTCAAATGTAAATTAAATATTGTTTGTCTCATTTGAATATTTCTACTCCTTTTTAATATTTTTATTTAATATTTTTTTTTGCACGAGAATGTTGAACTCTTATTTAAGTGTTCAATAGTATAAACATTTCATTTACTAGGTAATATAAAAAAAAATTCCTTTATTCTATTTATCTTAATTTTTGTTTCATTTGAAGAACTATTTTTGTTTTGTTAAAACAATTTTCATTATCTTTCAACAATTTTACTAGTTTCATATCTGAAAAGTTTTGTTAGATCTCTAAGGTATTATCATGTTATCATACCCTTAATTATATATTTATTTTGCTTTGTGTGGTTTCATTCAATGATGTATCAAAATGTTTCTAAAATACATTACTTTTTTTAATAATTTTGTTTTTTGTTTATTTTTATCATTTAGAATACCGTTTTGATATTTTTTTTATTTAACTGTTTTAATTTTCTAACTCATTACCATATGTGTAATTCTATCACTAGAATTGTATAAATTCTTTTTCTACTATAATATAATAATATAATGTCATTGTCATTAATCTTCTTTATCATCATCCAAAATAGTGGCGGATCTTGATCAAAATTTCTGGGGGAGCCAAAATAATATACTTAAAATTTATATATTTAACATTATTGTCACTCATTCAATGAAAATGAATAATACTTTAGTATAATTATAACTATAAAACAAACTACACTATCTAATGGATTGTCCATCGTATGTATGCGATGAGTAACCATATTGTCATGTTTTAATTTTCACTCATTCTTTATCAATTTTAAAAAATGAATTTATTCTTTTATTTTCATTAATATACCTATTTAAAAACAAGTTTAAGACTAAAAAATAATTTATCATAATATAAACAATAATTGAGAGACATAATTACTAAAAAATTATGATAAACAAGTGACAATTAAAAATTGTCTATAATATATATATATATATATATATATATATATATATATATATATATATATATATATATACACACACACACACACAAAAGAGAAATA
>Ga0214543_1012596_pt1 | contig 11149 bp, 4 predicted proteins | sample CNSS2metaG_FD_160094 | JGI IMG/M metagenome (GOLD analysis project Ga0214543, IMG submission 160094) | Root nodule microbial communities from cowpea collected in UCLA plant growth center, Los Angeles, California, USA - CNSS2 | ecosystem: Host-associated > Plants > Roots > Nodule | place: USA...
GGAAAGTTTCTTCAACTAAATATTAATGTCCAAGCTCCAAAATTGCTTCACCCAAATACCTAAAAATAATTAAAAACAAAAATTAGGCCAAATAATGTGAAATTAGTCCAAATTCGGAACAGTGGCCAATAAAGCCCAACAGATGAAAAACACTCTAATGATAAACAATTAAGCACTAATCAACTGTCTAATGGGTGCACAAAGGCTAGTGGAATAGAAGAAAATAATGACTCATCAAAAAGCCCAAAAATTGCTTAACCATGATCCTTCCTTTCAAACCAAAATCGCAAATCTGAAACCCCACTCGTGGAGCCCTTGATTTGCTTCAATCTTCTCCTCGTTCTCAATCTCGAATCAGCCTCAAATTGCCTCCCTCCAATTCGCATAAGCATCAACTTTGATCTCTCTCTCTCTCTCTCTCTCGGATCAGATCTCACGCCTCAAACTTAGTTCGTAACCATCAGGATGCAACATCAGGTTTTGATTTTTGGGGGAGTGCTTCTCGTGCCCTTGATTCAGCATCAGCAAGAATCTGCCTTCTTAAGTGAAATTGCACGTTTTAGGTGAAAGGCTGATCTGCAAATAAGAAAGATTGGAGTCAAGGGGTTAAGAATGCAAATTAGCAAAAAAGAAAAGGGTTTCCTAGCAAAGAGAATTGATTAAAAAGGGCAAACTAAATAAAGCAAAATACTATTAAAACTAAATTTTTTATGAAAACTAAATTTTCCTAAGCAAATAACAAAAACAAGTTAATTCAAATCAAACAATTATTTATTTAAACAAAAAAGAAAGTTTTAGAAAGAAAAAATACTGAAAAATGGAGTGCTAACAAATTTATTTTCTAAAATGTTGCTCAATAGGTTGCCTAAGATTTACTTGTTGCTCTTCATCAACAACTCGATCTATATTGTCATCTTCAAGAACTTGTGGAACTCAAATCAATGATTATCTTACACATTTTTGAACTAGAGTGGTATGAATGACTAATTATCTATCATATGATGGAGAGGTTGAACTTTACAATAATCTTTTAAGAAAAAAATATATTGAACTAAATTGTTTACCATAATCAAGCCATTTTGTAGAAAATTTTCATTTTTTTTATTCCATAATTATGTGATATGCAATAGAATCTATACACTTTCGACTTTTTAGCAATTCCAATGAAATGTCTACTAATAATCCTAAGGTCTAGTTTATTTTCTAGTGGGTATAAGTTCTTACTTTAAATGGACATTTCCAAACTCGTACATGTCGTAAATTAGGTTTCTTATCTTTGAAAAACTCAAAAGGTGTTTTCAAGAGAGCCTTAGTTATAACTTAATTTAATATATATACAACTATTTGAAGTGTTTCAATCAAATAGAATTGAGAAAGTTTTAGGTTAATTTTCATGTTTCTCTTCATATCCATAGATGTTCAATTTTTATGCCACACCATTAAAATTTGAAGAACCATACATAGTTGTTAGCACAAATGATTTGATGCTTGAAGATTTGATAAAGATATTGCATAATGACATGTTGAAGATAATGCATAGTGACGTGATGTAGCCATGATCAATTGATGAATATATGAAGTCTTAAAGATATATGTGTTGATTAAGCTTGAAATGTATACTAAATTTGTCTATTACATGAAGATCTCAAAGCTTGAAGATTGGATCTCAAAGGGAAGACAATATGACATTATATAGATGTCTAGGGTGTGGTTGTAGTCTTTTAACCTGTTAAATGGGTTCTTAACAAATTAATTGACTCACTCTTATAGTTTTGTAACTTACATATTCAATCAGCTGAATTAACTTTCAATCAGCTGATTTCACTTAAGTCAAATGAAATCAACAAATTGAAAAGAAAAATTAACTTGTTGAATATGCTAACAGATAGGCTATAAAATATGGTTTTTTAGAGAGAGTAGTAACAGTTGCCATTTTGAGCATGGAATCAATCCAAACTTTTGGAAAACTCTCTCTAATACAGACTTGCAGTTGTTCGTGAAACAATCTTTGATTTCTTGGAGAATATTTGCTTGGTGATGAAGTATCTTTGACTATTGGCGTCAATGTTTTGACAAAAAATATTTATAAAATGATCTCTAAACTAGGTATGAACTTCTATTTGCCCCAAATTTAACATTGTTGTGTGCTTTTCCTTAATGTGATCCTCACATCTGTCACAATTGCTTATTCAGTACCAAATACTTATTCATTTACTACTCACTAAATTATCTCAATAAAGGTGTTTCTCAATTTCTTGTGGCAAAATTAATATAACTAAATTATCTCAATAAAGGTGTTTCTCAATTTCTTGTGACACAATTAATATAGAAGATTCTTCATTGATAACACATTATATTAACCCAGTTGAAACGTGCATAAAATAATATATAATTTTTTAAAATAAAATAAAGACCATCACATAGTTCACCAAAAGCAATAATTTTTTATTTATTTGAAATGTAAAAAGAATCTTATTTGAAATGTAAAAGGAATAAAAGTTGAAGGAAAGACCTAAAGACGCTAGTCTTAGTCTTGATTTAGTAATTAAATTTTTGGAAAAAAAATAAGAACATAACAAAGTTTTTTCTACATGCAAAACAAAACTATTAAAACCAAATTCACACACCAATGATCTTCACATTACTTCCCTAATAGAGGGATGACTCACTTCCTAAACCAATAAAATGTTTCCAGAAAAAAAACACATTCAAATCATTTCATAATGCAGAAAGTAAAGAACCAATCTCACATATTGTTGGTTACTCATTTCTAATTTCCAATTCCTTGTTCTATGTACATGAACATGTTGCATTATTAATATGCGAATGAAATATACGAAAGAAAGAGTAAAGGAAAACTATACAGCTAATGACTTCTTTTTGGACTCAAATTTAAAATATAAAATTGCCAAGGGAAAAGATAAAGATAACACTGATTATGATGAGTATAGGGAATAGGGGATAATGGTTCGCTTTTTAATGAGTGTGTCGTGAAAAAAGTAGTGATTTTTTTTTTTCATCTTCAATATGGATATGAATATCACATAGTTGGTCTTTCTCTGTGTAAGTACAATGATGTTGTTACTATTGGACAAGGTACAAGAAACAAGAAAAGAGGGTTCCACTTCACACAACAACATGAGAAGACATCATAACATGCGTCCCAATTGCCCATGCAATCTCTGCTTTAAACCCTTTGCTCAGATGCATGCAATTTACAGAGATATATGCAAACCCTAGTTTGATCCTCTCACATATCCCACAAGATTCGCCTTTTATTCTTCTGTGTTTATATATATATTCATAAAGTTTATATGTACTAATATATTGTACATGTTTTGCACAATATATATATTCATAAAGTTTATAGTTACATTTTGTGTAAGTAAAGTTGGATTAGTTTTGCGTCAATCCAAATTCTTTAAGATGTTGAATATGTATTCTATTTTAAATTTTATATATACTTTTTGGATCTTTTCAAACTTTAAACTTTTTGGATCATTACATGTTTTTATGTTTGAGCTCTCCCAAATATTAACACGTAGAGATAAGAAAACAAAATTATGGTACAAAATGACAGTCACGTCATTTAATTAAAAAAAATAAATAATGAAAATTTAATTAAAAGAATATAAAATTTTAAATATAATTTAATAAATATTTAATTAAAATTATCCAAATTTATGCAGATTTAAAACTTAATCAAAAACTCATAAAATTTTATGCTTTTTTAAAAAGATTAATCTTAGTTTTCTTTTTAAAAAAACAATTGCATGAAATTTGTCCAAAATGTGGATGATCTTAATTTTTTTTGGTGTTAACTATATATTATTGTTATGTGGTCCTCACAAGATGCAAAGATACCCTACATAGATTTTATGCTCACTGGTAGTTCCAGATAACCATTATTTTGCTTCTTACACTTTATTTCTACATGTCAAATGATCAAGTGGCATGTTTCGTTATGACATGGAACTTGGATCTATCTATGATTTTATTCTTATTCTAGTTCAATGCTGTCTTCTCTCAATAATGTTTTTTCAATCTGATTTTTGAAAGGCAATTTTGTCAAGAATCCCTAGCCCAGTAACAATAAAATATGTACAAAACTAATACGAAATCATTAGAGGGGCTTTTCTTTTTGTGGGGAAAAATATTACATTTTCAATTCCCAGCAATTTATTTTTAAGGTTCATATAATAATTAAAAAAAATAAGGTTTAATTACTCGAATGATACTCACTTTAGTACAGGTGTGCCAATCTGGTACCCGCTTTTAAAAAAGTGTCAATTGCATCCAAACTATTGAAAAAGTGCTTCAATTAGGTCCCTTTCAGAAGGAGTTGACTAACGTCGTTAGTCAACGTGCCACGTGCCACGTGCCAGTATGTGGTTTTTTTGATTTTTTTTTTATTTTTTTAAAAGTTTTTTTGAAAATTTTGAAATTTTTTTTAAAATTTTTTGAAAAAAGAAATTAAAAATGCCACGTGTCAGGTCCCTGTATGTGACACGTGGCCTTGTCAGTGCCACGTGGCATTGCAATGCCACGTGTCAGTGTCACTATCAGATGCCATTGTGTTGATTTCAATTTAATCCATATATATATCTTTTTGTTTCAATTTGGTACCCACTTATGTGTATTTGATTCAATTTTGTCCCAATTGTTTTAATAAGAAAATTATTTTTGTAATCCATTATTTTAAGATTAAAACTAATTAAGTATAAATATTTTTACAAAATTAAGTACTAATATTTATATTATTTTACTAATATTTTTTAGACTAAATTTATTATTTGTATAAAATATTTTACTAATATTTTTTTATTAAAACTGACTTTTTAACATATTATTTTATTAATTACTAACGCAATATGACTTTTACTAATTATTTGTTAATGTGTTGTTTTATTATTGCCTCGTCTTCTTACGATTTTATTTACAAGCTTTGCGAAAGGTTGGATTAGATTTTCTATACTTACCCTAAAAGCAATATATTTTTTGTGAAACGCGCTAACTTGTTTGCAGTGACGAAAGAAAAAAATACTGCAGAACATATGTTTGGTGAAAACAATGTTAGAAATGCGTTATAATGTATATGGGATACATGTCAATAGTTAAATAATTTAAATTTGATGAGGTTCCTTATAAATCTTATAAAAAAAAATTTTTATTCATCTTTCTGTCAATTTGTGTTGAAAAACTCGATTTGTGTTAAAGATCATACTGATCATGAGTTATGCTTAAACTTAAACTCATTCTCCAACGTGGTACTGTAACTTCATTAAAGTTTGTTGAGTTTGTTACGTCATCCCACACTAATGAACGGTATAGTTTAATGACAAAGACTCATACTAGTTCTTAAGAGATATGCGTTAATGTCGATGAAAATCTAAGGAAGTTTCCACTAGATATTAAAGATAATCAAGAGGTTATATAGATATGAAGGTTTACTTTCAAGATTCAAGATTCAAAAAAGAAGAGAGGTTCAATTAAGCAAACTAAGAACACAAATGAAAGAAAAAATAACCAACATAATAAGCATCATATGAACAAAAAAGAAGCAAAAAATAGAGTAAAGGATGAAAAACTAGAAAAAAGAGGGAATGTTATGGTGTTGGCACGTCACTTGAGGGGGCATAAGGCTCACCAAACTTAAAATAAGTGGATGTTAGCGCCGCACTCAAGATAAGGCTAAGGGAAGAGGATGTAAGATCAGCGAAATTTAATTAATTAAATAAATAATTAATTAATAAATGTAGGTAGTGAGAGCCTTTATGACATTAAATGTTGATTGTTGTGATGTGGAAAAGTATTAGTTCAAGTTGTTGAGAGTACTTGATTATGGTGAAAGGATTTGAGTTCAAGTTCTATGTAAGCCATTTATGTATTATTTATTTAATTATTATTTTAATAATATGCGTGATCATGATGAGTGATAATATAATCCTAGAATTATAGGAATTATCATGAAATATGAATTAATTGAATGGTTGTGAGTTGACTTGACATGTGCATGAGTGTGGGCTCAATCCTTAGTAGAGACAAATTAAGCTTTCTTTTTGCCAATTTTTTTTGGCAAGGATGAGAAAGGCTGGGAACCCTAACAACCACGTGAAGGCTACCAAAGGGGCTGAAAAAAAACAAACCAATAATGGACCTTAAATGGTAATTACACCCATTTTAATGCCAAATTTCGTTTTCTGGTCATTAACCTTCATTAACACATAATTAAGTGATCAATTGAGGAAGAAAGAGAGAGTTTTGAGGCTGCCAAAGAGAAGTACTGTGAGGGGAGTGTATTTTGGAAATTTTGAGAGGTTAGCAAGGATTAAGAGCAAGTTTGGAAGAAGCAAGGAGGCTATTGTTGACCAAGAAGAGCTTGGAATTCAATACAATTTAAGCAAGGAAACCAGATTAGGGGTGTTGTCATCGCATTTGATTATGTCAAATTATTGCGTGAATTGTTGTAATTCATCTATAATGATCTTGTGCCATCTATTTTTCTTGGATTTCATAAGTTTCTGGAATTTTTCCAGAAACTGCCTGGCGGATGATGAACTTCCGCTAGGCGACTCATCATTTTTCTACATGACTTTGGGTTCCTGAAGAAGAACCGCCTGGCGGTACAATCTTGACCGCCAAACGACGCATACCTGCAACTCAGTTTTTGGGTTTTTGATGAACGACCTGGCGGTGATGAACACCCGCCAAGCGATGCGAGCCAAAATTGACTCAATTTTGATGGTTTGTGTGTTCTAGGTGGGTTCTGAATGGGAAGGAAGGGAACCTTAACATTGAATTGATTATTGGATGCTAGAAATTTGGAAATTTTGCCGTTAATTGGAGTTAATTTGATGAAATTTCCATGAACACTTACGTTAGGGTTGGAAATTGGGGTTGTTGGTCTATGAGGTAATTAATGTCTGAATTGCACCGAATATGGCTTATGTTGAGAATTCGTATAACTATAAGTGAGATTAAGGGCAATGTTAATGAAATAGGTAGAGAAATGCAATTGGGTTTTCTAGGGGGACTTCGTGGTTGTAGAGAAATTTCTGGGTTTCACCCAAAAATGGATGCACCGCCTGGCAGCAAGACGTGTGCCGCCAGGCGCCAGCGTAGTACAAATTTGTGTTTTGTGGCCGTGAGGTGCATGGTGAGTTTGGGGTTCTGTCATGGTGGATTACTAATGAATGTGGAATAAGGGACCCTGAGCAGGGAAGGAAGGTGTGGATAAAGTATCTAAAAGTAAGAAGGAGAACTGAATTTAAAGTTAGGTTATTGTTTTGAGCATTGTGACTAGAAAATGGTGAATATCATGTGCTAGATACCAAACTATATATGAGTTACAGAAGAAAATTAGTATGTTGAGGGTCTTAGAAAAAGGTTCAAAGGGAATCTGTATGTAAGTATTCCTTAGTGGTTGGTAGTTGATATGTGAATTATAGAAGTGTGATTGATAAGACTGTTGGTATGAAATCAGTGATATACGTATGTAATTTAGAATGAATCAAGGACCTTTAGTGGCTGGAGTATGAACTCTAATGTGTCAACTTGAGAATTGGGGGTTTAAGGTGAATAGGTTTTATAGGGAAGAGGTAGTAAGGATTGTTCTTAATATACAATACTTGGAACCATGGAACTAAATAACGTGTGTTAGTGATCTAATTGGTAATTAAGGGGAGCCTACTAGAAGTGTAGAGAGGGAAACTTTTGCAATATGAGAAAAACCAGTAAAACACGTTACTGATGTGGCGAGTGGCGGTGGGATTTGACCGCTAGGCGATATCTCCAAATCTAGAGAGCTACTAGTACGTCTGGTGCTTGGCGGTGAGGGTAGTCCCACCAGGCGATACTTGTAGAAGCAGTGGGTTGAGAGGCGCTTGGCGCCTAGCGGCACGTGTTCCCCACCAAGCGTTCTGGAAGCGAGTTTCACCTTGCGACTCAAGAGTAGCGCCAGGCGATAATGTAGAGGCAGGACTTGTGTTATGGTTTGCTTGTGATGTGTGTGGTCTACAAGGCTTCAATGATACCTTAAAGGTCGGCTTGCTGGTGTTCCTTGAGTTGTGGCTCGGAACGTATCCTTTGAGTTGTGGCTTGGGATAGGGGTTAAGCATGTGGCATTCCTTGAGTTGTGGCTCGGAATGACATTCCTTGAGTTGTGGCTCGGGATGACAGATGAACACGAGGAACCCTTGAGTTGTGGCTCGGGTTACCGAGTGCTGTCGTGAGTGTGCGTGTTGTGGCTCGTACGAATGGGTCCAGATAGATTGCCCTCCTTAGTATGTGGCTGGCGAATTTGGTAGTCTTAGGACATTACAAAATTTGTTCGTATTGGGAACTCCACCTAGGGTTAAGGAATATGGTCTGTAGCTGGTTTCTCGCACGTGTTCTATAAGTTGTGGCTTATAGATAGGGCGGCAAGATATCTTGGGGTAATCATCAAAAGATGTAGATCACAGGTAACTGGTGGTGGCCATGTGGTATGAAATCAAAGGATGGAATTCCTTTGGTGTGTTTGTAATGATATATATGTTTGTATATATATTTTATACTGTTAGCTCACCCTATCTACTTATGTTTGGCGATGATCGTGTATTACGTTACACGTGAGCAGATGATGTTGCAAGTGGATCTGGTGAGGCATAGAGCCGGAGCGTGTTCTAACTTGGGAAATTTTCTACAGAGTTATTTTTGTTTATGAATTTTACAGACTTGTAATCTTTGGATTATTGAACATGGCCTTTTATAATTTAGTTTATAAATTGAGATTTTGAGATACTTTATAATGTAATAAAGTTTTAAATTTCCCGCATTTTTGGAGAAATGGAATTATAATAAATGATGTTTTATCCCTATTTCTTTATTTTATTATTTAAATTCGTAATATCCGGTCAAGATGTTATAGAGGACACTCTCGAGAGAATTCTCACAAGATTAGTCAAATATATATGCATAAACTCAAAATATTCAATCATCGTACAAGTTTAAGAGACCTCCATTTATAGGTGATGGAAGGTGTCTCTTTTCAAAAACACAAACTAGGTCATCTCAAAAGAAGACTCCTTAGTGTGGGGCATGACCTAGCTTGCCTTCCAAGTTTCTCCATGCACCCTTGACCTTCTAGAAGGGAAGGTCAAACTCCAAGCTCTCTAAAAAGTCATCTCATGGTGTGGTCCAAGCCCAAGTCTATCCTCCACTCCAAGTAGGTGTTATCCTCCTTCAAGATGATTGTAGCCAAACCTATAAAATAAACACAAGAGATAATAAATCAACTCAAGTCAAGTTAACAAGGTCAACTCAAACACAAGTGAACAAAATAAAGACAACATAAACAAATGCTAAATAATATAGGAGATGATGGATTAAAGGCCTCCCATATTGTCATGCTCCTAGTAATACTCCTAGGAAGGTCCTCTATGCTCTTATGAGGAGTTATGGACTCATCATCCTCCCCTTCTTGGAGAGAATTCAACCACAAATTTGCAAAACCTACTCCAAAAGGGGAAAGATCACCCACATTAAAAGTATGACTCATGTTGTAACTAGAGGTAAAATCTAACTCGTAGGCTTTGTTATTTATTCTCCTCATAACTTGAAGGGTCCTCCCCTTTAGGTTGGATTTGGAACTTTCTTTGAATTGGAAACCTCTCCTTCCTAAAGTTATCCAATTACCCTCTTTGAAGGTGACCTCTTTCTTTCCTTATTGGCAGATCTTTGGTATTACCCAACCTTCCTCTCTATATTGTCCTTGACTTAGCACATTTCATCCCATCTTGGCAAATCCATGCTTCATGGGTAGGAAGAGGGAGGAGATCAAGAGGTGTTGAAGGATTGAACCCATAAACAACCTCAAAGGGAGAATGGGAAGTAGTGAAGTGCACCATCCTATTATATGAAAACTCTACTTAAGGAAGAATGTCTTCCAGCTCCTTAGGCTTCTTGGCTATCATGCACCTCGAAAGTTGACCCAAGGTTTTATTCAGCACCTCGATTTGGCTATCAATTTAGGGGGTGACAAATTGTAGAAGAAAGTAACTTGGTGCCAAGCTTCCCCCATAATGTCCTCCAAAATTGGCTCAAGAACTTTGTGTTTCTATCACACACTGTGGTCCTTGGGATGCCATGAAGCCTCACAACTTCCTTAAAAAAGATATTTGCAATGTAGCTTGCATCATCTACTTCGTGGCATGGAATGAAATGTGCCCTTTTAGAAAACATATCCATCATCACAAAGACAAAGTCCCTATCTTTCCTTGTCCTTGGGAGCTCTAGTATGAAATTCATTGAAATATCTACTCAAGGTAAAGAACGAATGGACAAAAGAGTATAAAGGCATGGGGTTGAGCTTAATACTTGGATCTCTTGCATGCTATGAAACTCTCACAAAGTCTTTGTGACCCCAAAGTGCCCCATTAAACCACCCTCATATGTAACATCCCGCCAGGATATTACTGATTTATAAATAAATAAATGAAATAAATAAAATAGCGTGTTTAATAATACCTCATTTTCCCAAAACGCGGGAAAATTTAAAACTTTATTAAATGAGCGGATAAAGTTTACAACTTCCATTACAAAACCAAAACCTCAATATTATCAAGTCACCCATCAGGGTTTACAAATGTTTTCAAAAACAATAGATAAACATAAGAGTTCCCCAAGTCGAACCCCTCTCCGCGACTAAGCTACACCAGAGCCACCTGCATCATCAACATCTGCTCCCGTGTACTGCGTACACGCCACACATACGCAGATAGGGTGAGCTTATCAGATAAATCATATATATATACAATGCTATAAACATATATATCAACATGCATACATATCACAACACTTAACTTAACTTCCACATTGCCCTATATTTTTATTCCTGCAATCCGACCCCCAATCAATTTATTCGTGTTCTACATCGTCTAATGATTACTTCAAGGTGACTTGCTGCCATACCTATCAGCCACAACCGATAGAGCATGTGCGGGAAAAACATGCTACGGATCATACACCGCAACGCCAGGTAGAGTTCCCGTATACGAACATAGTCTGTATTGTCCCAAGACTACCAAACTCGTCAGCCAACAACTGAGGAGGGCAATCTCTCTGGACCCATCCGTACTGGCCACAACCAGCACACTCACACCAGCAACAC
>Ga0214543_1012597_pt1 | contig 11148 bp, 5 predicted proteins | sample CNSS2metaG_FD_160094 | JGI IMG/M metagenome (GOLD analysis project Ga0214543, IMG submission 160094) | Root nodule microbial communities from cowpea collected in UCLA plant growth center, Los Angeles, California, USA - CNSS2 | ecosystem: Host-associated > Plants > Roots > Nodule | place: USA...
TTGTTGGAAGATTGGAGACCACTAGAGTGATCCATATGGCGAGTTCTTAAATTCTAACCAATTAGTTTCTTTGTATAAGTAAGTTGGTTTTCTGCACCTTTTCTAGGTTCAATCTATTCTTTGCTTGTGGGCCTATCTTACTTGCATGTGTCTTTAGAGTCATATGTAAGATTCTTTGTTTATCAGTGATTTTAATGGTATATCCTGGTCATTTTTGTGATATCTCTAGGTAGAGATAGAGTTTCCTGTGTATTTCAGGATATTGTGGGGTCTCTAACCATTTTGAGCTATTTCACAAGTAAGAGAAGTTAAGAAGTCTCCTATGTTTAGGAAGTTTAATTTGTTTTGCATGTAGTTTAAAGTTGTGGTTATGTGATAAATTTTGATGTTTATTGTCTTTGAGCTGTTAAACTTGAATGTAGGATCTCTAATTTCAAGTTTTTGCAATCACTTTCATATTGGAAGTTTTGTAGTTATTTTGAGTATGATATGATCATGTGTACCAGATTAAGTGTTGCAAATTCATATTTGGTATGTTTAAAACTTGTATGAACCTTAAGATGCATAACTGGTATGGATTGTGTTGCTAAATTTAAAGATTTATGTTTTCTGCGAAATTATACAAACTCGTTGGGTGAGGAACTACGTCTATTGGCGATATCGAAGTTAGAAAGCCACTAACTTGGTAGTCGCTAGGCAAGGATATTCTCGTTAAGTGACTCTAAAGTCAAAGAGTTTACTAACTTGATTGTCGCTTGTCGCGACAAGTCTTCGTTGGGCGAATTTTGGATGCTTTAAGCAAGATGTCTAGTCATTATGCGAGTGGGCATTCAGACATTACTCGCTGAGCAAGTGGATTATCTCGTTGACTGGAATTAATAGAGTTATTCAATCTTCTATGTTTACTATTTTTGTGTGTTTGATATAATCTTATAAGTTGTTAAGAATTATCTATGTATGTGATATGTATGAAGATGACTAGTACTGATCCAAGGAGGATTAGGATTAGGATTAGGTTTTCATAGTGTATGCATTGATATAAGGATTCAGTAGTGGAAGTTATCCTCACATTCTAATAACCATCTAATCTCATGTAAAGAAGGATTAGGTATGTGGTGAAAGGAGTAAGAGGTCTTAGTATAATGGCTTTACCTTGGCTAAAGATGATAATTGACTGACCTTGTGTGTGGTAGGGTGAAACCATTTGGTAGTAGTTCTATAGAGCAGTAGAGGCCACCACAAGTGCAAAACTTACCAAAGTCTAATATCAATGCGTGTATCCGAATAATTGAGTCTTGTTACGTGATCTATTTATTTTTTTGAATGACTAGTATGTGATGCTAAATCTATTTCTGTTATATGAAAACCTCTTTTGCACATTAGCTTATCCTTCTTTTGTGTGTTCTATCTTGTGTTGTTTTTCTACTTTTGCAATGAACACCTTCATTGGTGTGAGCATATGAGGAGTAGGAGTTTATTTGTCTCGAGAGAGTGATGATGCAACCCATAGCTCTTAGTTTTGAAGTTGTTTCTTTTGTAATATCCTTTTGGAGATATTTTGTTTCATGTTTTAAATCTTTGGATTCCTAGAGTTGTATACCTTAGTTGTCAGATTGTCATAGTTAGTTTTGGATCACTGTAATAACCAACTTTAGTTATAAATAATTTGTTCTTAAATATTAATTATGTGATGCTTTATTTTAGCAGTATTATTCTATTAAAATAAGATGTTATAATTTTGAAACGAAAATTTGTCAAAGGAAATAATATTCCTATTCAATTATGTGAAATAAATTTTAATCAATAGGAAATAATATATGTACATATCCGACTTAACAAATATGCTAAGTGATGCGGTCCAACAAGGCCCATTCATGTTTACTGACCTAAAGTGGTTGGAAGATATTCTAAGATATATTTATTTGTTCAAATATTCATATATTAATAATATATGTGACTAAATCTTGGTAATTTGATTACGTCATGATATTCCTTAATACCATATATTTACAGAATATTTGGTATATCATGTAATCTATTACATTATTCTTATTATTCCACTAATTTAACATTTACTAAATATTTATTTATATTATTTGATATTTCCTTGATATTATCTATTTTTATCACACAAATCATAAATGCCTAGAAACCTTATAAATACACTTAGTATTTCACCAAGAAATACACAAATTATCACATTCATTACTCTATTCTCTTATATCCTAAAGCTCTCTTACTAACCTAAGCATTAGAGATTCTTTTACAGGTGGATCTTTCCCTGTGACCACTCCTTGGAGCATACATTAGAATTCTCCATTCCACTCAAATCTTACCACCTGTCCAAAGGTCCACTCACCGAATCCCGGTAGGAACATTTGGCACCCACTGTGGGGCCCAGGTATGACTTTATCCTGCCTCCACATTTTATACAATTCTTACATGATGAGATAACTCATTATAGAGATCGACAATGAGGATATTCCATAATTGCTCACAATTAGCTACCATGAAAATTTATGGTTAGAGTTTTGGAATGCCTTGTAAGAATGCTACTTTGACACTCTATTTCTTTCATTCAATATGTTTTATTCAAATTTTATGAATAATAAGTGACAAAATAGATTTTTCCCATTGCTTTGGTAACACCTGACTCAACAAGTGCTCCAAATTCCAAAGGTGGCCTTTTGAGATAAAAACACATCAAAAATAGCATTTAAGTTGCATAAAATATTTTCTTGGATATTCTAATGTTATGTTAATCTCTTACAAGGTGTGAAAATAAAAAAATTACATAACACCTTCGGAATAAGGCCAAATTCCAATGGTGGCCTAGTGAGATAAAAATGATTCGAAAATAGCATTTAAGTTGCATAAAATATTTTCTTGGATATTATAATGTTTGTTGATGCAGCTAAAGTTATGTTAATCTTATACAAGGTGCAAAAATAAAGAAATTACAAAACACCTTCAAAATAAGGCCAAATTTCAATGATGGCCTCGTTAGATAAAAACGCATCAAAAATAACATTTGACTTGCATAAAATATTTTATGTGATATTCTAATGTTTGTTGATGCAGCTAAAGTTATGTTAATCTTATACAAGGTGTGAAAATAAAGCAATTATAAAACACCTTTAAAATAAGGCCAAAATTGGAAAATTTTGGAAAAATATGTTGTGTTCGCCCTAATTTACTTATGTACTCCACTTTTTAAGCAATCCTATTATCACAAATGAAATTGCGACGGAACGACAAACCAAAAATAAAATATTAAAAAAAGAGGTTTGGAATCACCACCAGAGTTATTATAGGAAACTACAGAAAACCATAAAAAAAGAGCAATGTCTACAAAAATAGATTTGGGGTACGAGAGTTGGTTACGTGTAAGGACGGTGTTAGTACCCTACAATATTCGTCCTAAGACGGTACCTTTAATTAAAATACAATAGAGAGGGTCTCCTTTAAATGTTTATTTTCCAAAATAATAAAAAGAGAAAATTCAAAAGAAATAAAAAAATATTTTTGTTTTTTGGGCCCGACAAGGATTACTCCTTGCTCCTATGTATATTCATTCATAATGGAGAATCAAAGTCACATAGTTCTTTATGAAAAAACTTTTTGAAAAAAAATAATTTGTTCGAAGACGTTGATATCACTTTTTTTTTTAAATTTAAAAATTTTGAATTTTTTAGTAATCTTATAGAAGAACGAAGGTATTAAGAACTAAGATGACGCGAGCGGTCACACGAACACTTATATCTTTTAAAAGCTAAAAGGGTACTTAAATTATTTATTTATTATTATTTTTTTAAAAGAAAAAACTTCCGAAAGAAGATATGATACCCAAAAAAGCGTGACTATTATATATCAATAATTTATGAAAATATTAGGAAAATAAATAAATAAAAGATTAGGAAATAATATTTAGGATTAAGCATATTATTTTATCATTTGTAAAAAGTTTAAATAAAGAGTTAAAAAAACGTAATATATAAAAACGAAACAATGACATATAAAAAAAAGAAAAGTGGGACCAACAAAAAAAAGTATTAGAAAACGGGACTCACGCAAACATGGAATATTAAAACATGAGATCTCTCACTTATTCATGCAACAACGCTAGCAACCCAGTGCAATTAACAAACATTAATTATATTAATGAACCAAAAGTGCATGACAATAATGTTTTTCCACCGAGAATGAAATGGTGAAAACATCAAATTCAACCAATATCATAACCAATTCTCAACAAAATCGCATATAACACAACAAGAATTAATTTTTGTAAACCTGAACGGGATATTGGATTTGCACGCCTAATTGATCAGACAAATAGTTGCATTGGAACACTAAGAAGCACATGGCGGTGGTGATCGAAATTGTGTGCTTAGGGTAAGAGAGAGCTCTCCAGAGTCGTCCCTTTATTCTTTTGCTTGATGGGTTTAAATACACAAAATTTTAAATCTAATGTAATCTCGTAATAAAGTCAGTCTTGATTATAAAGAAAATTAAAAGGAAAGAATTGGTCTTAATATTATTACATTATGGGAATCAAATCATAGAAAAATCAGAGCACAAAATCAAACGTGATCAGGAAAAATGATTCTAATTAGTAAAAGAGATATTGCTTAGAATCATATTACTACTTTCTTTATTTGGAAAAGATGTGTCCTAAAATCAGAGCATAAAATCAATTATCATTGGGGAAAAACGATTCTAAAAATTAAAACAGATTCTGCTTTTAAATATTAGAATCCCATCATTAACTTCTTGATTTGGAAGAAATGACAAAGCATAGAGTGGGGGTGAGAATATAAAATTTTGGGTTGTTGTTAGTTGCAAGAAAATTTTGGGCTAAAATAAAAACAAGGCATCAAAAGAAAACACATAAAAGATTAAAACAATCTTTTTCTTTTTATTTATTATTATTATTATTATTATTATTATTATCATACTATTATTATTTAGAAAAAGAAAAAAATTCCAAAGCAAAAATCATACTTTTTTTTATTTTTTTATTCGTCATTATTTTTTTTTTATTATATTTTTTAATTATGTCGTACGAAATTGGGTGTTGACACCTATACCCACGAAGTTGGCCAATCAGAGGCTGCCACATAGGTATCCTCACCCTTTAAATCTGCCTAATAAAAAGTTTCCATGTGTCCATCCTCACTAAAAAATTTGACCAGCCATATGATGACACAACATCACCTTCATCCTCCATCTTCTCCACCAGACCTCAAACGCTGCCTGTAACATCCCTAAGGAATATTACTTAATTAAATAAATAAATAAGGAAAAGAAATTAAATCACCACGATATTATTATTCCCAAACGCGGGAAAAATTCTAAAATGTGAAAACACGCGCCAAAATTTATAAAACATAAATACCAAGAGTATTACAATTTCCAAAATTATTATTCATAACTGAAAACATAATAAAATATAGCAAAAAATCTCCTAGCTCTAATCCCCCAAGCTAGCCCTCACTTTGTCGCCTGAGCATCCTCAGCATCATCTGTATCAACATATGCTCTCGTGTAATGAATCCAACGATCATCACCATACAAAAACAGAAAGGATGAGCTGATAAAATAAGAATACATATATAACCACAAATTATAAATAAGACACCCATCTTAATTAATCTAGTTAGTTCTTGGCGAAGACTTTAACCCCAAGGCTTTACAGCCTTCAAATCACACAATGGTTAGCCTTGAACTCGAGAATATGATGCTCACACAAACCTGCCTGCTCATGGTCCTGCCTTTACGAACCTCCCCGCTCGTAGTCCAACACATGTGATCCACCAGCCCCGTACCTCCCTGCACGTGGCATCTCTCAATCGTGAGAACGGAACATACGAACCTACCCCGCTCAGATCATCACATGTTATCCACCATCCATGAACCTACCCGCTCATGGCACAGCATCTCCCGATCCAAGCATATCGTCATTGTCACTTAAAAGCAACCCACACAAGTCATAATCTGCAGCACAATCGCCTGGCGCAACCCTAGGTGCCGCCAAGCGAAATCAGTGCAGACCGCCTGGCGATTCAAGCCACACCGCCAGGCGCCAGGTCCACGAACAGAATGCCCATTGTTCCACGTCCGCCTGGCAGATCCTACCCTACCGCCAGGCGCCAATCGTTATAGACCCCTTCTTGGAGCTCTTACCGCCTGGCGCACACACTCACGCTGCCAGGCGTTGTATCAGCAGCGTACCAATTTGTTGTTTTCACGCGTCAGTCCCGATTATCTCACCTTCTCTTGACTCCTCCAAAGCAGCATTACACTCTTATCCATTCAGTTCTTATTCTTGACTCCTTGGCACCCCACAAGTGAACCCATTACCTATAATTTTTCCCATTCTCGGTCTCAAAACGAAATCTAGGATTAACCAAGTTCATCAATCATTAATCAAGGAACCAACCCACTCCAAATGAGTTCACACCAGACCTTACCTTATAGTACATTACCAACCCAAATCACATTACAACAGTAATACCTCTTCCACTCATTTAGCTTTCAATCCATCTTACACAAGTAATAGCTAATACCTCAACTCACTAAGACACACTATCCCATGTCCCAATCTTACACCTCCAAGCCCACTTATACTTTCCAACCCTGAAACTTTGAATTAGAATTCATTATCTTCCCTAGCTTTAATTAACTTTCTTGCAACCATACCATACTATACTCATACCTTCCCACCTCTTCCAATCCCTATAATTCAATACCATAATTATATTGTTCCTCACAGTTTCACCAATAATTTCCAGTACTACTCACTCTCCTAGATTCCTCTCTCTAATTTTTTTCTCACTGTCTAACCTCACAATCATGTGATTGCACTTCGTCTTCACCTGGCGGTAAGTGTAGCGCCGCCAGGCGGTACACCAGTACCCAACCAAACATAGGTTTCTCCATTCTACGGCTGATAACAAACCTTTTATGCACTCCATCCTTAATACCTAACTCTCCAAATTTCAACAATGCATCTACAATAATCTGAACCTTTTATTCTGAATTAAATTCTTAGATTTCACTTGGCTTCAACTCTCTGGAATCAACCCCAATTCAATCCCCTCCAAATTTTACACATACGATTATAGAGTGCACATACGGGTATGTTCCAAAATTTGGATATGCACTCAGTTTGTGTTGAGTTTCATAGATTCACGACACCCAATAGGGTTTGCACAGATCAATTCCAGAAATCACATTAATTTTCACTCAATTAGCAACAAGAATCAATCAAGAAAACGCGAACAACGTCACGCCGCCTGGCAGATCTTCATCGCCGCCAGGAGGTTCATGTAGAAATCAAGAACAGAGGCAAAGTCTGCTATGCCGCCTGGCAGCTCGGGCCTTGTCGCTGGGCGGTTTCTGGGCAAAAACCCAGAAACCTCATAAAACAGCGTCAAAATGGCAGGGAAGCAAAGCAATTTCATTCATACAAGGCACAATTCATCATATTAATCAAAGTAAACAACTCTCGTACCTCGAATCCTCACTCTCACTGACCAAAAAGAGTTCTTGGTTTGTCCCTCATGGCTGCTAGGGTTCCTCAACCCTTTCATTTGGCAAAAAGAGTTCTCAGCAAGGTTTGAACCCATAACCCATCAATTACCAAGTCAAATGCATAACCAAATCAACCAATTCATATTTGTGATAATTTCTACAATTTTAGGATATTATTATCAAGTCTAGCATTCAAGTATATCATCAAAATAATGCATAAATTAAAATAACACACAATTGGCATACATAGGACTCGAACCCAAGTCCTTTCACACAAACAAAGTACTCTCAACCACTTAAGCTAGTACTTTTCCATGTTATAACTCTTTGCATTAAATGCCTTAAAGGCTTCTATTACCTGTATTTATTAAATAATTATTTAATTAACTATTTAATTTTTTGGGTCTTACACTGCCATCGTTAGGTATCGCGCCACCTGCCTAAGGGTTGCTAGAACTGATGTGACCATCGAAGTAGTGCCAATTTTCCATGCTCGTCTTCCTTCATTGCCTCATCGGCCAATTCTAGGGCATTTCTGCTTCGCTTTAGACAACTGCATTATTTGTATCTGGGATGCCACTAATATCAATTGTTTGACTACTACCTGTAAGACCCGAGAAATTTAAATAATTATTTAATAATTGCGGGTAGTTAGAGTCTTTATGATATTTAATGATGGCTTTAATGATGTGGAATAGTATCAGTTCAAATGGTTGAGAGTACTTAGTTATTATGAGGGGACTTAGGTTTGAGTCCTGTGTATGCAAATTGTGTGTTATTTTAATAGTATATTATTTTAATGATATGTTTGATCATGATGAGTGATTATAAATTCCTAGATGTGTAAGAATGATCACGAAACGTGAATTGGTTGTATTGGTTGTGCACTTGCTTTGAGAGGGGGTGATTATGTGTTTCAACCTTGGCGTATGCGAAATAAGGATCCTTTTTGCTAAAATTATTTTTTGGGATGGATGGGAAGGGTCAGAAACCCTAGCCGTCAGTGGGAGAAACTAGAAGGGCTGAAAAAAACCATCAAGTTAATGAGAATTGATGGTCATTAACCCTTACAATAATGAATTTCGTTTTTATTAATTAATTTAATTAAAATAGAGGTGGAAAGAGGAGAGGAAGAAGATATAGTTTTGGAAAATTGCAGAGAATTGAGAGTGAGAGTGGAGAAATCAAACAGGCGAGAATTCTTGTGGTTAGTAGAAGCAAAGGTGACCAATGGAGTGTGAAAGAAGGGTTAAGGAACTCAATTGGAGCAAGGATTTCCAGGTAAAGGGAGCTGCTTTTGTATGTTATTATTCATGTATAATGTATTGTGCCTTGTCGTGACCCAATTGCATGAAACCCCTTTTTTTACGTTGTTTTTCATATATTTATGGGTTTCTGTCCAGAAACTGCATGGCAATAATGAATGCACCACCAGGCGAAGCATACTTTTTTACCCAGTTTTATGTGTTCTGTTATGAACCGCCTAGCGGCGAAGTGGACCCACCAGGCGACGCACGATGATTGTTCCTGTTTTTGTTGTGTTTTATGGATTTTATGATGTGGTGACTTTCCAGTCAGATTAATATGTCTGCATAAATGCTTGGATCTAAATTATTGTTATTACTATGATGCTTGTGAATTGAGTTGGAGATATAAACATGAAGAGTTCATGTTAAAATTGTAGAATTAATCTGAATCTTGGGAAATAGGGGCCAATTACGATGTGGTCGGAATAATATGATGTTATTGGTTTAGTATGTATCAGGAAATTGAGTAATTGTGAAATATTGGTGCATTTGGGAATGAATAGATTGGAGGGTTAAAATATAGGTGTTCACAAGCGCAGGAAACCTGGGTTTATACCCAGGTACTGATGTGCCGCTTGGCGACATCCTATTGGCCGCCAGGCGATAGTGGTGAACAATTATAGTTCTAGAAATTTCACTAAGTGGCTAAGAAAGAGGTTCTAGTGGATTGAATGGGAAGGGAATTGTGGATGTGACAATTAGAGAAAGAAGAGTGAGCAAGGAGTATGAGGAATAAGCAATATATGGAATATGATGGGGTGCTCACTTTAAATTGATGTAGTGATTGATAGTAAATCCTTAGTTATGGCCTAATAATATGTAAAGATTTAGTGGCTTTAGACGCAATAAGTGAATGATTGACAAGGATGTTAAAATTGGTTAAGAGTGGTTATAATAATGACTTGACGATTGTAACTAAGACTAAGGTAAGAGTTGGTTGTGCCATGAGTTGTATGTCGTATAAGTCGTTGATATGATAATAAAATATGCGTGCACTAGGATCTGAGATGGAAATCAATAACATTATAATTGATGTGCGGACCATGGGTGTGTGGATGTAGATTTCGGATTGGATTGAGTTGTACTTAAGTGTGTGTGTGTGTGTGTGTGTGTGCTTAGGAGTAAATACAGAGGATTGAACCATATGTGACTTGGAAATGCATCAGGGATCAGGCTCTAAACTAGGTACATGAGTTATTGACCGAGAGTGATTTGGTTTATAACCATAACCTGTTGAAGTGACATGTAGTAAGGTCGCGCTACTGATACAGCGCCTGACAGCACACGAGTAGTCACCAGGCGATAGACCTTAAAATAGTGGGTCTGGAGTTACTTGGCGCATGGCAATGTGATGCTTCCGCCAGGCGGTCTACGCATGAATATCGTCTGGCGGCACTTAGGCAGCGCCAGGCGATAGCGCTGCAGCCAATGACTTTTCTTGCTTGCGTTTATTATGATGTGATGTGAGACTTGGACCAGAAGCTGTTGATTGTGTCATGAGTGGGTAGGTTAATGTCTAGTGGTGAACACGTGATAATATGAGCGGGGAGATTCATAGTATGATGCTCTTGTGTGGGGATACGAGCGGGGAGTTTCGTATGTTCCGTGCTCGCACTTGAGAGCTGCTACGAGCGAGAAGGTTCGTAGTTGTTGGATCACGTGTGTTGGACTATGGTCGGGGAGGTCCTTAGAGTTGGACTATGAGCAGGAAGGTTTGTATAGGTAGGACCTCAAGTGGGTAGGTTCGTGGAAGCATCTTATATCCTGAGTCCATGGTCAATTATTTGTGAGACTTACAAGTTGGAAAACCTTGGAGCAGTAGGGTTCTTGGCCAAGAATTAACTAGAATAAAGTTGTTAGGTGAATCTTGAGTTTATCAACTTATATATTATTTATTTAAGAGCTGCCCTTTTTGTTTGTGTTTGGCGATGATCGTGTGAGTTGTCACACGGGAGCAGATGATATTCTAGGTGATGTTGGTGATGTATAGCAACGGAGAGAGGGCTAGCATGGGATTGGATTATGTTTATTTACGATTTTTAGTTTTCAGTCATTTATCTTGAGAAATTGTAAAACGATCATGGTTGTTTTATGGATTTTATTAATTTGAGTTTTAAGCGCGTTGTATAAGTTATGAATTTTTCAGCGTTTGGGAATAATAAATTATGATGTTTGAAGTTCAATTATTATCCATTTATTTTATTTAAGTAATTTTCAGTAGGAATGTTACACTACCAACGTCGTCCCTAGAGTTAGCGTCTTCGACCAAGGCTTAATAACCAAGGGTGATGCACCCAAAAGCCCG
>Ga0214543_1012602_pt1 | contig 11146 bp, 3 predicted proteins | sample CNSS2metaG_FD_160094 | JGI IMG/M metagenome (GOLD analysis project Ga0214543, IMG submission 160094) | Root nodule microbial communities from cowpea collected in UCLA plant growth center, Los Angeles, California, USA - CNSS2 | ecosystem: Host-associated > Plants > Roots > Nodule | place: USA...
AAATAAGAAGGTTGCTCCCATGGTCAAAGGGGGGAGATTTTTTGACCTAAGCAAGTCTTAAGCTATGGTTAAAAATATTTCTTTCTTTTTGTTTTTGGTTAAGAATTATCTGGCACTTTTCTTGACCAGAACAATTATTAAATCAAGAATGCTTTCTCCTAGAGTAAATGGAAATCTAGTTGGTTATTTGTATTAGGGATATTAGGGAGGGTATCATCTATCTCATTTGTTGTTTTGTTTTGCGAAAGAGGTCTCGAGTGGAGGAACCTTAGGTTTCTTTTCTTCGACGCAACTTGGATTTTTATAAAAGTAAAATACCAAAAATTTTCATTCTTTCAATTTTTAAAATACACATTTTGGACTGTTCGTAACAGAGAAAAGATAAACTAATGGATTGATATGTGGTGCTCCCATAAAGGTATATATATTATTATTGGTATTTGTCCTTCCTCTATTTGGACATTTTGGCAGAATTCTTGGTAGATGTTTTCTTTTTTAAGTGCAAATGTTGAACTATAAATTAATAGAATCTAGCTCTGCTATAGATTTCAATCTTAAAGATAAGAGAAATTTAATTTAGTCTTCGTCCACTCCACCGCAAAAACATTAGTCTTATTGAAAGTATTACATAATAGGATTGTTGTTGACACAGAAGTACAATGTAGAGGGTCTCCCTTTGTGCTCTATGTGTTCTTCGTACAAAGAGAAGGGGGAATTCATTCAACATATTTTCTTTGAATGTGTTGCAGCAATTTGCTTGTGGTCTTGGTTGAAGGGAATTCTCATTTATTTGAACTATGTTTTTGCAGATCTCATTTAGCACTCCAATTCTGGTTATTTTTCCTTTCTAAAACTTTCTTTTCAGTTTAAATAAATATTTGTTTGTCTTTAATTAATTAGTTTTTGTTTGTCTTTAATTAATTATTTTTTGTTGATAGTTTAGAAAAAATAGAGTTTTCATAAAAATATGTTTAAAAGGTTAATCTTAAAAGTGTTTTAATGCATTTAGTTTACCCTTTTTAATAAATTCTCTTTGCTAGGAAACCCTTTTCCTTTTGTTAATTTGCATTCTTGACCCCTTGACTTCAATCTTTCTTATTTGGAGATCAGCCCTTCACCCAAAATAACAGTTTCACTTACGAAGGCAGATTCTAGTTGATGCTGAATCAAGGGCACAAGAAGCACTCCACCACAGATCAGAACCTGACGTTGAATCCTAATGGGTACGAACCAAGTTTGAGGCGCGAGATTTGATCCAAGAGAGAAATCGAAGCTGATGCTGATGCGAATTAGAGGGAGGCGATCCGAGGCTGATTCGAGATGGAGAACGAGGAGAAGATCGAAGCAAATAAAAGGCACCACGAGTGGGGTTTCAAATTCACGATTTTGGTTCAAAAGGAAGGATCATGGTTAGGCGATTTTTGGGTTTTCCTTTTCTGATTTTTTTTTTTTGTTTAAGGGGTCAAATTAGGTTTTGTTGAGAGAGCCCTAGTTGTGCGCGAGAGAGAAACGTTTGGGGGCTAGGGTTCTCGTGTTCTGATGTTCGTGTTCCTATGAACGAGGGAGAGGAAGTGTAATGTAAGAGGGGTTCACTCCACATCTGATGAAGCAAAACAATATCCTTCATGAGATGGAGTATCCCGTATTGTGTTAGGTAGCTCTAATTAGTTTACCCACTCAGAAACAGACACTGGGATTGGACTAAAAGAGTTCTCTTTCACCATTTAAAGTTCCTAGAACTTTCTTGATCTTGTGTACTTTGCCAATTTCAATGAAATACACTGATTTTGTTCCGATTCTAATTTCCAGTGTTCAATTTGGTTGTTTAATTTTTTATTGCATTTCTAATTTCCTTTCCTTTATATTCAGCTTACTTTAAATTCCAATTCATATTTTCTGCTTTAAGGTTCTGTATTAGTTTAAGTTCCTTTACTGCAATTTAGTCTTTAATTTCCGAATGCTTTAATTCCAATCATTGCTCTCATGTTTATAATTTCGTGATTTAGTGATTTAAGCATGGTTCACAATGCACATTTCAATGATTCCTTTTGGGAACTAATAGACCCCAAAGTTGGCACACATTCATGAGAGATCTTCTTGAGTGCAAAAGGATTCTAGTTTGATCACTAAAAAAACTTTCACATTCATGTTGTTCTGTAGTTGATTATTGTTGTATTAAGTTTTGCATTTGCATCAATTAATTTTTATTGCATTCTTTATCTGCATTGCATTCATGTTTTTTATTTCTATGGCTGCATAATACCTTGAATGTCTAGTTTTCATGCATATAGTAAGCACTCATTTAGGATACATGCATCCTTTTTAACTTTTCTTAGAAGAATTTTCATGCATATAAAATGTTTGCATAGTGGTTAAAACATCAAAGTGAATAGAAGAATCTTATTTAGCTTTTCATCTCTAAATTACATGCGCACACATAGCTTTCTTGATGATCTTATGGTGGAACCCCTTCAATGAAGGTGAAGAAGAGAGCTCCATGGAAGAGTGTGAGTTGGCAGAAGCAAGGTGAAGGTTGAAGGTTGTTCTCAGAATTTGGAGTGAAAGGTGAGTAATGAAGTCTATCTTAGAGAAGATAGAGGAAGGTGGCTAGAGGAGATGATTCAATCCTTTAGCTCAAGTGACTCTCAAAAGGCAATAGGAATGGAGTACTCTCAACACTAGGCATTTATTGCTTAAAATTCAAGAGTGATTACAATATCCTAAAATTTAGGCTTTTACATGAAAGCAAATACACATAAGCACTCTTAGTCCTTGGATGAGAAAGACATTCAATCTTGGTCGTGTAAGATGGCTTGGAGAAGGAGCAATGCTCACGACCATTGGATGATGCCTGAGAAAAGGAGGAAGCATTCCTAGCCATTGGATCCGTGAGGTGTAGGAAGGAATGTTGACTTCCACTTAGTCCACCTTGGACCTTTGGTAGCTCATGGTCAAATCTTCTATTGGGTTTAGTCAAGACCAATTTTAACAATTAAACTACATATTGTTTGACTTATTATTCTAGAAAGCAAGGCCTAAACAATGGGCCAATCTTATTACTATTCTACTGTTCTTTGATACATCTCTTCAAATCATCACATCTTCGTTGGCCCATGTGAAGAGTGTGATAAGCCCATGTGGATTTGGGCCATTTTGGATTAAGCCCAATTGGATCTTTTTGAGCATGCCCCTTATTATTGGGCCTCTTGATGGGCTTCGACTTGAAGGTATACCTTGGCTTGATGTTGGGCTTGTTGGGGTCACATCATCCCTTCCCTCTTGAAGAGGATTTGACCTCAAATCCTGGTGTTCATCATCCACGGTTCCTACAAAAGGAATCAAATCAGATATATTGAAAGTGGAATGAACACCATACTTAAAAGGAAGGTCTAATTGATAAGTATTATCATTAATTTTCATGAATATTTGAAAAGGACCATGTATAGAAGGTGTGATTGTAAAGAACACATCATTTAGTTGTCTTATGTTATTGACTAAGTGATTTTGTTCTTTGTGTTGTACCACTTGTGGAAGTGATAAAAAACCAAGTAGAAACTTATGATGACAACTATTAGACAAAAGTTGAAGAGTTTTTTGTACAAGAGCAAGAGGATATCTAAAGTAGAGAACAAAAGAAGAAGGTCTTGTTGTATTGTTGAAAGTTACTTGAAAATAAACAAGGCCTACTTCACAAAAAAAAATTGGTTTACTTTGAGTTATATGAAACCTAGTAGGCAACATTAACTCAAAGTATGATTTTGCAAAATCTTTTGAGGAGTTTAAAACCATACAAAGGGAAATTGGCTTGAAAAACTCAGCAAAAGTAAGGATTGGGTTGAAAAAATGAGAATGATTGATGAAATGAGAAGAGTTAAAAGGTTTGAGCACGCCCTTTAAAATTCCTAATTCAATGAGAATTGTGGGGGTGGGAGGTGCTTGTAGTAGAACTCCTTTCTTGAGTAGGATTTCTTCTTCCTCTTTTTCTTTCCTCTTCCTCTCTCTCTTCTTTCCTTCTCCTCTTTCTCTTTTTGGTCTCTTTCCCAATTGACTTTCATTTGTACTTGATCCGCAGCCACCTGAGTTGGGGTAAGAGGATGAAAGATAAATTTCTTTTTCTTTTGATAGAGGGTGTGATTTTGATATAAAGACCCTTATGGATAGCTTGTCTTTCAAAATGCCACAGTCTTCCTGATAAAATATGATAATTATTCATGGGAACAATATCACATAAAACTTCATCATTATAGTTCCCTATGGAAAATTGTATGTTCACTTGATTTTTAACTATGAAATCCCCATCTTCATTGAGGCAATGAAGTTTGTAAGGTTTAGGATAGGGTAACATAGCTAAGTTGAACTTTTCAACCACTCTAGTACTACAACAATTAGAACAAGATTCACGGTCCATGATGAGAAAACATGTACTTCCCAAAATGTCACATCTTGTACAAAATATGTTCTCTTTTGATAGATCAAGGTCATCTTTTTGTGAGAGAAGCCCACTATGGAGAGGAACTCTCTTTCTTGGTGGAGATTTGGTACTCATGGTGATCTTGACAACTTAAGAACTTGGACAAAGAGTAGAGCAAGAAAAGCTTTCACAATTTCACTTCTAGGTAAGCGAGGTGAGTCACTTGGACTACTTAAGTACCAAAGCTTGTCCTTGCCAAGGTTACTATTGCTACTTACTTAAATGCTCACTCAATTACACAAGCAATAACTGGAGAAGATCACTTGAGACTAGATCACCAACACACATAAACAAGCATAAAGCAAAACAAGAAAAAAAATTTACACTAAAACGAACCCCTAATTGGCAAAAATATGAGAGACTTTGGTCTCACAACTTAAGCCTCTAAAACGTATTGCAAGAAAACATGAATATAAGCAATGCGGCCTAATGTAAGGTGAAAAAGCACTTAGAACTTTCAACACACTTACAACTAAAGCGACTCACTATGTAGTATGAAAAGGTTTTACTTAGGAGATGAGATTGAACACCTTGTGGTTCCCCAAGACACCTAAGTAGGCCAAGAATTACAAGTAAAAGCAAGCAAATGTGGAGCACAAAATTTGGTACTATTAGGAGCAACCCGAGAGCACTATGATATTAGTGAGCTTTGGGTAAAAGATGAGGTACTAAGGAAGCTTCAAATATACCAAAATAAGTGACCAAATTCTAGGGAAAGATGGAAATTATTAAGATGCAACAATTACAAGCCCCAATGGCCAATCAAAAGTCTTCAAAATGATGGTTCAATGAGCTCCTTTGACCATTAGTAAAGAAAGCCTTAGTTGATGGCTTATGTGCACACACCAATTTGAACACCCTTGGGCACTTTGTGGATAAGAAAATTACAGCACCAAATAGCCAAACAACAACAAGAAACTGCACAAAACAACAAACAAAAACAAAGAAAACTTTGCCAAATCCAAATGGTTAGCACTCAACACTCTCAAAACATTTGTAGCTCAAATCGGACTAGGTGTGGGAGGAAAGGTAATTGCTAATTGAAAGCATTAAGCTAAAGCATTTGAATCATATCCACCACCTAAGATGCTACCACTATCTATCAATAAGAAGAAAGCATTGCATCACCAAATCAAACCACAAAAACCAAGAGCATTGTAATTGGAAGGAAACAACAAATAAAGCAAGAAAAGCCAATTAGAAATGCTAAACCAAAGTGGAATTCATGAAACAAGATTGAATTGAATAGCCAAAAAGGACAATCAAGAAATTAAGGCTTGAAAGAAAGGAAAGCACATCAAAAGGAATCCTAGAATGAAAGTAGAATAGATTAAAAATAGAAAACAGAAACTGCAGTGCTCATAAAATGCTTAGGGTATTCATTGCATTGGTGCTAATTTGAGGGAAATAATCCACTCCAATTGAAAGAAATTGATGGAAATATGGAATACACACATAAACAAGCAAATGTATAGAGCAAGAGCACTGAAATTCTGCAGCAAAACACACATAAAATGCACTAAACAGTGATTTTCCCGAAAACACAGCACCAAAAAATGCTTATAGATACCTCAACTTTGAAGATTTATCATATTTTTTGTACTGGACATACTTGAATGATTCTTTTTGCTAATATTTCATCCAGATGTTGAGAAAATTAAGCAAAAATCAGAAGGTGATACGGTGCTTTGAATCGTTCTAATTAAATCAAACAAGAAAAGTGTGCGTCAGGACACAAGTGGAAACAACAACATATTTGCACTAAAAATCGTAGAAAGTTGCTTTTACTTCAAAAATTTGTATAGAATTCAATTCTCAACATAATTGAATGATTGTTGTTGGAGAATTTGTCTATGACTTAGCTTTTCGAAGAAACAATCAGATTACAATTTGGTGCACTGAGTCACTCGTGACACTTCTCAAACAAAAGGTGTGCAGTGGAAAAAAATTGAAAACTGAAGCAAAAGCAGATTGAAAGTGGAAGATGTTCAATGGAAAAATCAATTCGATTTGGAGCTTGATTATGATCTAAAATAAAACATAGATCAAGATGAACATCTAGGACACTCTAAAGCATAATCCAATCGGTGAAATGGGAGAAAAATAGTGAGACCTTTGCCTTACACATCCACAAGCATCACTTGACGTTCATAGCTCAAATGTGTGATGTAGGACATGGTTCTCATCAAGCAACTGTAAAATTTAACAATAAGAACGAAAGTGAAGATGAAACAAAATGCTTAAACATGACTTAAGACAAAACACAAGATGATGAGCTGAAAATTAAAAGATGCATCGATTAAAATGATAAAAAACAACAAGGAATCAAAGAACTAGTGCTGGAACAAAAAAAATGGAACCTAAAAACACATATTCACCATTGAAGCAAGGAGTACTACAATTTGAATCAATAAGATTCATGTAGCCTTAATGACAATCAGTAGAAAAGGAAGGATACATGAAGAAATAACAAAAAAAGAAGATGAACAATACTAAAATGAAAAGAAAAACACATGATATGGAAGGAAACCTTACTCAAACCAACACAAATGATGAACAATGGCATGAGTGGCTCTAGATACCATTATGGTAGAACCCCTTGGATGAAGGTGAAGAAGAGAGCTCCATGGAAGAGTGTGGATTGGCAGAAGCAAGATGAAGGTTTAAGGTTGTTCTCGAAATTTGGAGTGAAAGGTGAGTAATGAAGTCTATCTTAGAGAAGATAGAGGAAGGTGGCTAGAGGAGATGATTCAATCCTCTAGCTCAAGTGACTCTCAAAAGGCAATAGGAGTGAAGTACTCTCAACATTAGGCATCTATTGCTTAAAATTCAAGAATGATTACAATAGCCTAAAATTTAGGCTTTTACATGAAAGCAAATACACATAAGCACTCTTAGCCCTTGCATGAGAAAGGCATTCAATCTTGGCCGTGGAAGATGGCTTGGAGAAGGAGCAATGCTCACGACTATTGGATGATGCCTTGGAAAATGAGGAAGCATTCCTAGCCCTTGGATCCGTAAGGTGTAGGAAGGAATGTTGACTTCCACTTAGTCCACCTTAGACCTTTGGTAGCTCATGGCCAAATCTTCTATTGGGCTTAGTCAAACCCAATTTTAGCAATTCAACTACACATTGTTTGACTTATTATTCTAGAAAGCAAGGCCTAAACAATGGGCTAATCTTATTGTTATTCTACTGCTCGTTGAAACATCTCTTCAAATCTTCACATCTTCTTTGGCCCATGTGAAGAGTGTGAGAAGCCCATGTGGATTTGGGCCATCTTGGATGAAGCCCAATTGGATCTTTTTAAGCATGCCCCTTGTTATTGGGCCTCTTGATGGGCTTGGACTTGAAGGTGTACCTTGGCTTGATGTTGGGCTTGTTGGTCACATCATCTTATTTCACTGTTTAATTTTGCTGTTATGAATTGAATCCACAAATTTTTCCATGCTTACTAAGTTGCATTCAAGTTCTACCTCATATTTGCATTTAAAGCATTTCATGCACTATGTTGTCATGTTTCAGTAGTTGATAGAGGTTCTCGTTTTAGGGGTTTTGCTTTCTGCTACAGGCTTTGTTGAATTTGCCTTGATATGGAAAGTGTTGGCTCTTTGCTATTTGTTGATTTCTTTGTTGTGATCTATTTATGTGCACTCATAATCTGCATTCAATTCAGCCTAAAAGCCTTTGTTCCCTAGTTGGTTTCATTTCATCTTCCACTAGCATAGTTCTGTATATGCTAAGTTAGTTTACATCACTTTTACATTGCACCTGGTGTTGAATTGAATTAGGTGTGTTGTTGCTGTTAAGTGCTATTTTGTCACTGTTTTACATTGATATTGTTGTCACTGTCTAGTTAGAGCTGTAATTTGGTTTTATGAACATTTGAATTGTTGTTGCTAAGTACTAATTTAATGTTGTCACAGATTTGCTTATGGTTGCACAATCTCATGCAAATTCTGCACATGCATTTTTCATTCATTTAGATACCATTCACTTAGATTCATTTTCATTTCAATTAATTTGCATATCATCATTCCATTTTACATTCATTTCAATTCCTCATACATTTTACATCATTCATGCATATCTTGATTTCACTTTTTATCATGCATTTAGATAGATTTTTAATTGAATATAAATTCAGCTTTCTTTTAGTTTCTTTTGTTTATTTTATTTTGTTTTCCCCATTTGTTTAGTTTTACTTTTCTTTATAAGCGAGATTTAATTATGCAAACTAAACTTAACACATACCATTTCCTTGGATTCGATCTTGAGTCATCTTCCCTATACTTCATTAGAGGGATTATTTTGGTTTTGTTTAACTCTAAAAACGAATGAAAAATAAGAGTTAACAAATTCCTTTCTTGAAATAGGTAAGACTTGTAGCAATCACTCACACAATCTAGACAGTTTGGAAGATGAGGAATAATGCTAGATTTCTAGTTATATGGAGATAATGTATTCGTGATACTTTGAGCGGTTGATGCTTGTGTTGAAATCAATTATTTGATTAGTGGAACCTTTTAAGCATTATGCTTAAGGGAAAATTGGATGTAGCCCTTGAGATTTAGGTGAATTAGTATAAAACTCTACTTTATGTTTGATTTATTTTTTGTTGTGAATTTCAAATTCAATTTTGTGAAAATATCTTACTCCCCCTTCTAGAGTCATTCTTACCTCTATCATGTGATTAGGGTAATTTGATTTGGTCTAGTTCGATTCCCCCCTGCTCAAATTTTAGTCCTTTAGAAGGTGATTCATCAAAGTCTTCTTGTTGATAAGGATGTCCAATGTAAGAGCCTTTTTATGTATTTTATGCACTCTTTGCACATGCAACATGAGGAGTCCATTTCACATATCTTTTCTCATTGTTTTATTGCTTTGCAAATTTGGATTTGCATTCAATAGGTTTTACCTGAATTATTTATTCATTCTATAGAATATTTGATCTATTTTCTTAAGAATGCAAGTAGTTCTTTGGTTACCGTTTGTTGTTACTTATTCCATTTGGATGATTTGGAAAATAAGGAATACTATTTGATTTCAATTTGCACTATTATCCATAAAGTTAAAGGTTATTTTAAGTTGACAAGTAATGCTTCTAAGAAGTCTACACATAATGATGTAATTGACTTCTCTATTTTGAAGTTTCTTAGTATCAACGTAAGAAACGTTATTTCTCATAGATGTGGGAATTTATATTAGATGGGTTATAATCAATAATGGCGGTGCTTCTATCCAGATCTTTCTACTAACGATCTTGATTGAAATAAAGAACACTCTAATGATCAAGTCAAAGGCGACCGTTAGAACTAATATATGTTGTAATAAATGAATACGTGAATAATGTTATATTTACAAGATTTATGGGCCTTTACCTGGTTAGGCCTAGACCGTACAAATAGTTAGCTTCACATAATTTGCGATTTGCTAATACATTTTTTAACTTTTAACCTCTCTTAATCAATTAATCTTAATTGTCACATGACATCGTCGACATGACCTCGGCCCTCATAGAACGAGATGATACACTACAAAAAAGTTATCTTTTATTAGCGATTTTTTAGTTTTGGTTATCAAAAACCGTTAAAAAATTATATTTTCTATCAGAATATTTTAACCATTAGAAAATATTGTATTGTTTAATATTTTAAACTATTTACAATTATAGTTTTAATATTCTCATTTTATTGTTTTTCAATTGTGGCTCTCTTTCTTTTATGTTTGTGCTTCTTTCACGATACTATGTCTTCCTCTATGTCTTCAACTTATGTTTTTGGGTCTTCATTTGGTCTCCTTCTCACACGTTGTCTCTTCTTCATGCATAACAGATTCTCAATGTGAGTTTGGAAGTATTTAAGCATATTGAAGCCATCAAATTTCAAAGCATGTGGGATTTCTTATCTTTCTGAAGTTAATATGTGGTATGTGACCTATTTTATTCGATTGAGCATTCTCAATTTAGTGTTTACAACTTCTAATTTCATTAAACCCCTCATTTGTAATGACAACCCTAATCTCAAAAGTTAGTGATTATGATAATCGGGTTTGGTACATTATTGTAGTTAGTGAATCACATTGTCTGCATACTTTACGTTGCTGAGTGTTTAGCAATCTATTTTGGGTTTGCTGTTATAGGAATGGTGGTTGAATAGAAAAATACAAAATCTCATTTTGTAGGCTTTACTCTATTTATCTAAATAATGTATTATGTAATTATATAACTGATCAGTAGCATCAAACCAAACCAGTGAGCAATGTGTTAATTAGTATGTGTGTGTGTCTGCATGATGATTGTTAAGACTTTGGCAAGTGTACCAAGTCGCGCAAGTAGTAACCGGTAAGACCGGGATATCGTTTCCCAAGAGACTCGTGTATACTAATTAATTGCGTAATTAGTGACTAATTTAAACTAATGAATAAATCCATATTTTGAGTTTTAATGTATGAAATTAAACTTTGCATAAATAATTAAAATTGAACTTTGGAAGTTAAAGGCACGTAGTGAATGGAAAAGATTAGAAATGATATGACTTGATATTATCGGGGTTAGAATTCACCAACTATGCTCTCATGCAACTACAATTTAACATCCTCTTCATTAATATGCTAATGCCAACCCACAATATTACTCAAACCCTAATTCCTTAATAGATTGAGCCTAAATTTCC